>Ga0209942_1000055_pt1 | contig 71613 bp, 77 predicted proteins | sample SalPonR1_A_D2_MG_FD_185695 | JGI IMG/M metagenome (GOLD analysis project Ga0209942, IMG submission 185695) | Salt pond soil microbial communities from South San Francisco under conditions of wetland restoration - Salt Pond MetaG R1_A_D2_MG... ...
GAAACGGAATGAATAACCGCAAGAAGGGTGCAGCCGAAAATTCAAAGCTGTGAGTAGCTGGACGAAAAAAGAAAGAACAGCTTGCAGCAAGCAGTGGGCAGGAAGAACGTTAAGAGCAGATGTCAGGCAAGGATTAAAAGCAAGAACAGATATCAGTAAAAGATTAAGAACAAAGAAATAGCAAAAGGCAAAAGACCAGTTACTTGCAGCTTTGAATTGCTCGGCATCTCCCGATGCGTTGTTTTTCACCGTTTGGGATAAGGCTAAACCGTTATAAATCCGCTTTGTTTGAGCGAAGCGAGTTTGCGGATTTTAGGTTTTGCCGAAAGACGAAACGGAATGAATAACCGCAAGAAGGGTGCAGCCGAAAATTCAAAGCTGTGAGTAGCTGGACGAAAAAAGAAAGAACAGCTTGCAGCAAGCAGTGGGCAGGAAGAACGTTAAGAGCAGATGTCAGGAAAATATTGTAGTCGGAGACGTTTTGGTGTTTTTCTTTTGTCGTTAGCGCTTCTTCTTTCAACTTTCAACTTTCAACTTTCAACTTTCAACTTTCAACTTTCAACTTTCAACTTTCAACTTTTTTTATGTCCGAATTGAGCGGACATAAAAAAAGAGCGGATGCTATTATTCGGCAAACGCTCTCTTTTTATGTAAAATCATATTGTCTTGTTGAAATTAAAATACTTTTACCAAGTTATTTCCCGGGAAATAATGAATTTCACTTTTTTACTCAAGAACCATCTCTTCGAGAGGCTTCCCCGGTGGAACGAATGGAAACACCCCTGTTTCTTCCGGAATCCGGCAGTCAATTAAAAACGGCTTCATGCCTTCGAGAGCTTTGTCGACAGCGTCGCCCAAGCTTCTCATATCCGATGCAACGGATCCTCCTATCCCGAAACCCTTGGCAATTGCCACATAATCGGCCTCCTGGCTCAATTCGGTTTCCGACAATCTTCCATCGCAGAATTTTTCCTGCCACTGCCTTACCATCCCAAGAGACCGGTTGTTCATTAGGAGTATAAGTATCGGAAGATTGTACTTCGATACCGTCGCAAGCTCATTGAGGTTCATCCTGAAGCTTCCGTCCCCGGATACAAGCAAAACCCTTTCGCCCCTTTTACCGAATGTCGATCCAATGGCGGCGCCCATTCCATAACCCATGGTCCCCAATCCTCCGGATGTCAAAAAGGTTCTGGGATTTTCAAATTCCCAATACTGTGCGGTCCACATCTGGTGTTGTCCCACCTCTGTGGCAACGGTGATGTCGTTTCCAAGCCGGCAATTCAAATATTCAAGTATTTGACGGGGATGAAAATCAGCTTCCGCTCCGGGGCAATTCGCTTTCGGCAGATTTTCGATCCAGTCACTATGACTTCCTTGGCCGACAAATTCGGTAAGCAATTCAAGTATCCCTTTCATGTCTCCAAGAATCCAATGTGCCGTTTCGACATTTTTGCCTATCTCGGAAAAATCTATGTCTATATGCACGACTCTTGCCTTGGGTGCGAAAGAATCCGGCGGTCCTATAACCCTGTCGCTGAAACGCCCCCCAACAGCTATGATCAAATCGCTTTTGGAAATCGCCATGTTGGCCTCGTGCAGTCCATGCATTCCAACCATTCCGAGTGAAAGGCCATGCCCTCTTGGAAATCCTCCCAATCCCATCAAGGTGTTTACTACCGGAATGCCGGTTTTTTCGGCAAATTTTTTCAGCTGGCAGGATGCATTTGCCGAAACAACTCCTCCGCCCGCGTAGATTACAGGACGCTCGGAATCCATAATCCATTCAGCCGCCTTTACAACATCGCCCTGGACCGATGATTCCTCTGTTCTACCTTCCACTTCGTTTTTTTCATTAAAATTTGCTTCGGCCAGAAAGACATCCTTTGGCACATCCACGAGAACCGGACCTTTCCTTCCTTCTCCTGCAATCATAAAAGCGCTTTCCATCGCCTTCTGCAGATCCTCCACATTGCGAATGATAAAATTATGCTTTGTTATCGGCTGAGTCACTGCCGTTATGTCCACTTCCTGAAAAGAGTCCTTGCCCAGCAAATGGCTGGGCACCTGACCTGTTACATACACTACGGGAATGGAATCCATGTAGGCTGTTGCAATAGCCGTGACAATGTTGGTTGCGCCGGGTCCGGACGTTGCAAAACATACGCCGACCTTTCCCGTCGCCCTTGCATAACCATCGGCTCCATGCGCCGCAGCCTGTTCATGGCAGGTGAGCACATGCCTGAAACATTCACGGTCTTTATATAGGGCGTCATAAAGCGGTATCACTGCTCCGCCCGGATAGCCGAATATGGTATCCACTTTTTGTCGTTTCAAGCACTCCAATATTATTTGCGCACCTGTCATCATTTTTCCCCCGTCATTTATTACTTTTGGATCCAGGACATCATGTTTCTGAGTTCTTTTCCTGTTTCAACCATTGGATGCTCAAGTTCCTGCCTCTTCCTCGCATTGAAATACGGTCTGCCGGCAACATTCTCCAGAATCCAGTTTCTTGCGAATTCACCTGATTGGATTTCTCCCAGCACCTTCTTCATCTCTTCTCTAGTTTCTTCTGTCACCATTCTTCTTGAAGCCGTGTAATCTCCGTATTCCGCCGTATCGCTAACGCTGTATCTCATGTTCTCGAAGCCGCCCTCGTAAAGAAGGTCTACAATGAGTTTCATTTCATGGAGACATTCGAAATATGCGATTTCCTTTTGATATCCCGCTTCTGTCAATGTGTCGAAGCCTGCTTTTATCAGTTCGGTAATTCCTCCGCAGAGCACACACTGTTCTCCGAAAAGATCGGTTTCTGTTTCTTCCTCAAAAGAGGTCTCGATTACTCCCGCACGGGTTGCCCCGATTCCTTTTGCATATGCCAAAGCCAAGTCCCTCGCTTTGCCGGAAGAATCCTGATGAACAGCGTAAAGAGCCGGAACCCCTTTTCCGTCTTCATAAACGCGTCTCACAAGATGCCCAGGTCCCTTAGGGGCCACCATGAACACGTCTACACCTTCATCCGCCACAATCTGTCCAAAATGAACATTGAAGCCGTGAGCGAAAACTAGTGCATCGCCAGGATTTAAATTGGGCTTTACGGCTGTTTCGTATAAGTTTTTTTGCTTTTCATCAGGTACAAGCATAACCACCATGTCGCTTTCTGCCACGGCATCGGCTGCAGAGAGAACCTTGAATCCGTCTTTTTGGGCCTTTTCCCAAGACCTGCTTCCATCATACAATCCTACTACAACACTTGCTCCTGATTCCTTAAGGTTGAGTGCGTGGGCATGCCCCTGGCTTCCGTATCCCAATACAGCAACTTTTCTTTTTTTCATCAACTCAAAGTTCGCATCCTTCTCATAATACATTTTCGCCATTTCAATTTCCTCCGTTTTTTAGTATTCAAGTACGTTAAAGTCAACCAGTCTGTTAAGATATGCCTTGGCCCTCTTGGAATCTTTTTCCTCATTGGCCAATGTAATGCTTAAAAAAGCTTCATCCGGAATATTGCCTTCCTCCATGAGAACTTTTTTCATCCGAAATCCTCTTCTTCTCATAGTGCCTACCACACGCATAAGCATTTCCGGTTCATTTCTAACCCTTGCTCTGATTATGCTGTCGGAATTCATCTGTTGTCCCCCTTTCAACACTGTTTTTGGTATAAAAAAACTCCCATCCACGAAACATGTCAAAGACATATTTCAGGGACGAGAGTTGTTCTCGCGTTACCACCCCGGTTTACGTACAGCTCACGCTATACGCCTCTTCAAGTCGCAGAACTAAATCTGTCAACTCTAGCCATGTAACGGTGGCACTCCGCTCTCGCGGATCCGTCCTCGCCTACTCGGTTTCCCTTTTGGCTCGGAAGCTCGGGAGTGATTAGTATATATTCTTTTCGACCTCGGCTCTCAGCTACCACCGATTCTCTGTAATCTCATTTTGAATATTTTTCTCTCCGTCAACGCTTTTATTTTTTTTTGATTTGAAACCAATTATATAGGCGGAACAATTGCATGTCAATACTTATTTCAAGATTTTCACAATTATTTCAAACTATCTGAAAATAAGATTGGCGGCGAAAAGAAAAAGACATACTCCTACAGCCCTGTCAAGCCTCTTTATTGCCGATGGAGTCAAAAGCCTTTGGGCTCTCGATCCCATAAAAGATGCGCCGGTCATGAAAAAGATTGTTGAGGAAACGCAACCTGCCGCATAGAGCGCTGTCCCGCTTCCTGCCGGAATCATTCCCGACGCCGCTACGGCTCCGAATGTTCCGGTCCAAAAAACTATGCTTAGCGGATTTATCATCGTGAGTTTTATTCCGTGTATAAAGCTTCCGCCGAGTCTTGATTCCTTTGCACTTGTCTCTTTCCTGCCGGCTCCTTTTATATATCCAAAAGCAAAACAGCAAAGAACCATAGCTCCGGCAATCCGCACAAACCATTCCGCACCCTCGTTTGCGGCCATCATTCTTGATACAGCAGTGAAAGACAAGGCGATGTAGGCCGCATCGACAAAAGCGACTCCCAAGGACATCTTGAAGCCTTCCGCAAAACCCTCTTTCACGGCCTTATGCAAGAGAGCAAAAAAAACGGGGCCGACCGACAGCTGGAGGGTCATTCCAAGAAGGAATCCCTTGGTATAAACCGTCATGAATACTCTCCCCCGTTTATGTCCTCCTTAATGCTTGAGAAAACAATGAATGTCCTTGAATTGGCAACCCCCGGAATCTTTTTAAGCTTTCCCATTATGAAGTCTTCCAATTCGGAAGTGTCGGATACCGCCACTTTAAGCAAATAGTCGTATTCGCCAGCCACATGGTGGCATTCCACAACTTCTCCAAGCTCTATCATCTTTTCCCTGAAATTCAGGATGTTTTCAGTTCCCTTCACATCAACAAGAATAAAGGTCAAAAGGCCTTTGCCTATTTTGCTTCTTTCAAGGACAGCACCATAACCCTTGACTATCCCTTTTTCTTCGAGCTTTCGAACCCTTTGTGCGACAGCCGGAACGGACAACTTGATTTTCTTACCAATTTCGGATGCTGTCATCCTAGCGTTTTTCCCAAGAAGCCTGATTATCATATCGTCGATTTCATTCATTAAAGCACGCCCTTTCCATGTATGCATCATTGCTTTTTCCCATTAAATGCATTATACACTATGCTTTATATATTTTCGACAATATAATAAATTACCTAATAATTTTAAGTATTATCGCTATAAACTTATTTTTTTATTGATAAAAGCATTTTCTCACACTGTCAGACCCACAAAGGAAAAGCGTAGGCCCGTAGTAGAGCCCAAAAGCAAGAACATCGCCCACCTCAACGTCTTCTATGCAATCCTCTATGTCGAGTATCAAGTGGTCGCTGCTGGCTCCTAGAACGAAGGATCCATCGAGCTTGGGTATCAACTTTTCGGGTTGTCCGAAGTCTCCCCTTCCTACTGCCAGGAGGGCCCTCTTCCTTTTCCCTTTGTCTTCAAAGACAGGCTTTTCCCCGAAAGCGTTAACCATCATATTTCCTATTGGATGTGTAGGTTTGGTCTTTACCTCCACGACTTCGGCCTTGAGAACGAAAGCGTCCTTTTCGAGACCGTCTATCCTGCAATCGAAATATTCCTCCATGTCTCTTGCGCACAGTATTTCTTCGCCGATTCTCAATTGATTTATTCTTTCCGGCATTTGTCCATCCGCAAGTGGCTTTAGGGAAGATGTCGCTCCACCCGAAATTATCTCAAGCCGCCTTCCAATCTTTTTCTCTATTCCTTGCGCTATATTTGAAAGCCTGCCCAGGTTCCCGGAGGTCGGCGCAACAGACCCGTAGCAGCCAAGGTTTGTTCCTATTCCCTTGAGGCGAACTCTGTCAAGATTGTTTTCAACGACCATTGCCGCCTCCAAAAGTTCATCTTCGTCAAAAAAGCCCTCTCTCAAATCTCCAAGATCTACCATGAGAATTACCCCATGCGTCTTTTCATTCCTTTCGCATGCATTCTGTATTTCATGAAGCACCCTTAGCTCCGAATTAAGGCTGATGTCAACATTGCAAACCAGTTCGTCCGCTTCCGATATCATTGGAATCCTGAGAAGGAGAATTTCCGCATCCACTCCGCCTTTTCTCATTTTGATTATATGGTCCATTCTGGAGTCGGCAATACATGAAACGCCTCCCTCCAAGAATGCCGCGACAACTGGCAATAGGGCCTCTGCGCCCTTCACGACACCTGCCACTTGAACACCCCTTTCATTGCAGAAGTTCCTTATCGTTTCAGCGTTGTCCCTTATTTTCTTAAGATTTATTTCGAGAACTGGATACATTTGAAACACCCCCAATGTTTCCTTCATTTTATCACAAAACAAAACACTGCCGGCAGTGTTTTGTTTTGTGATAAAATGTCTATTGGTTTTTTATTGAATCGTGATTCTTTTACAGTACAGGTCCTTTTCCCGGAACAAACTTTCCTCCGTAATAGAGCGTGCGGTTTTTCATGGAATGATTCTTGGCCCATTCCTCAAGCCCAAGCGACTTGATTTGGCACAAATTGAAAACTTTGAGGTTATGCGGATACTTTTCGGCCCCTGATGCCGCGGGGGCAAGCTTACCGCATGGAAAAGACGAACACTCGTGACAAAACCCTATTCCTTTTGAGCGGACACATTCAAGCGTTTCGCAAGCTCCCGAATAAAGGGAGCAGCCGTTCTGGTCTCTACAACCCTTACAGGCAACCTCTTCAGGGCTTTTATTCAGCATAGCTGAAAGACCCTTCCTCATTTCCTCTGTTATGTTGCTCTCATGCATTTGACAATTGAAACAATCCAACCCGCAAGGTGCGGTCATTCTGGTAAAATCCATTTGAATCCTCCTTTTTTTGTATTTAACGTTCGTTATAGTATATTCATAAAGAAGGCTAGGCAATTATATGCTCAAGCGCCCTTCTTATTTTTTCATCGGGCAAGTCCTCTTCCAAAAGCAGAATCCTTTCAACAAAATTCTGCACTATGCCTACAAGAATTTCTGTAACAGCATCGAGCTTTTCAGGGTCGTCATAGTAGCGGGACAATATATTCCTGTTCCGATCGTATCTCGCCCTTTCCCACTCCATAAGCTTTTCCCTTACTTCATGGCCCTCTTCAAATCCAAGCCACACCTTTATGGCAAGCCTGTAAACCGACCGGTCATAGCCATCCAGGTCCTTTCTTTGCCTTATTGCGTTGAAATAAACATCCTGCAGCGACGAACCCCTTTCGACCTCGCTGTTGAGCCTTTCAATCAATCCGATGAATTCATTGTATACAATTTCATCAAAAAGCTCCTTCTTGCTGTTGTAGTAATAATAGACCATTGGAATTGAACACTCCGCCTCTTTCGCTATGTCCCGTACCGATGTCCCATGAAAACCTTTTCCTCCGAATTGTTCTATTGCCACTCTTTTGATTGATTCCTTGGTGTTCATTTCCAAAAGCCCCTCTCCTGTCTAACGTTCGTTAGTTATATTCTACACTCTCTCTGCCATTATGTCAAACACTTTAGCGAATTTTTTTGCTGCAGTTAAATTCTCTTATTTGCAAAAGTCTGCAGCTTGTCTTTCCTTCTTGCAGCTTTATTTGCCTTTGATTTCTTTTTCAAGCAATCCGTCCAGCAGTTTACCCGCCAGGCGCTTCTTAAGATCGGCCTCAACAGCAAGCTCAATTATCTCCCTTGCTGTTTCTTCAAGCGAACCGTCTCCCGGTGTTTTCACATACCGCCGGGCAAGATCTTCGAGATGGGTTTTTTCGATTTCCCTGAACAGCCCATACCCGCTTTCTGATTGGTCTTCCATCAATTCGAAAATTTTCTTTATGTCTTTCAGCGAAAATACGCTCTTGAGACGATAGAGCATTATAAGCTGTTCAACCTGCCCTTTGCTGTACTTTTTCCTGTGGGGGCGTTTTATTACTTTTGCCTTGACGTAATTGTTTACCATCGTTTTTGTCATTACCTTTTCATCTTCATCCCTCTCATAAACTTTGAGCTTTTTATCGAGAAAAACCAAAATTTGGTCCATGTACAAATCGATGTCGGGTATTGTCTCCGATGGAATACCGGGAGCCTTTAAAAATTCCTCTACGTTCTTTTTCATTCCGCTTCCTCCTCGTTTAATAGTTTTATTTTTTGTCCGGCTCAAATCATTTTGGGACAATCTTGAAAACCCTTCTTGTTTTTTGGGGTTGTACTTGTTATAATCAATATATCACATAGTATCGCATACTACATAGGAGGTTTTTTTATGTCTTTCAGAATTCGCGAACCGGTAAACAGCATAACCCACCTTTGCGGAGCTATTCTTTCGGCGGTCGGGCTTTTCTGGATGCTGTCAAAGGTTCTCAGACATCCTTCTGTGGAATATTTGATATCGGCCCTTGTTTTCGGCGCAAGCCTTATTCTCCTATACAGCGCATCAACCTGCTACCACTGGCTTGTGGCTTCATCAAAAACCATAAAGATTTTAAGGAAAATAGACCATTCTATGATCTACGTTCTCATAGCCGGCACATATACTCCTATATGCATCCTTGCCATTCCAAAACCGCTTGGGCTGTATCTTCTTGCCGGAATTTGGATTCTGACTCTTACCGGAATAATAATGAAGTTTGCATGGCTCGGCGCGCCAAGGTTCATCTATACATCATTTTATCTCTTTCTCGGCTGGCTGGCAGTATTCTTTATAATGCCCATATACAGGACTCTTCCGCTTCCAGGTTTTTTGCTTCTGCTTGCAGGCGGGGTTCTTTACACTGCGGGAGCTGTAATTTACGCCTTCAAGCCTAAAAGGCTCCATCTTTCCGTTTTCGGTTTCCATGAAATTTTTCATTTGTTCATTCTCGGGGGAAGCCTTTCACATTTCATAATGGTAAGCAGATATCTACTTCCGGCCGTATAAAAATATTAATTGTTTTTTCATTTTAATGGTTGCAAGGACAACTACCCAGTGGTATAGTTGTCCTTGCAACCATTAATTTTTGGAGGTTTTCATGAAAAATTCAAATATGTCGCTTGGCAAATATGTTTCAATCATACACCGGCACGGCCGGATTTATATCGACGAAAAACTCAAGCAATACGGAATAGGGAGCGCTCAGGCACCATTCCTTATAGCTCTGTACAAAAATGACGGCATAAGGCAGGAGGCCCTTTGCAAGAACATCAATATAGACAAGGGCACCACTGCAAGGGCTATAAAGAAGCTTGAGTCGTCCGGATACGTCTCAAGGCAAAGGGATTCTTCGGACAAGCGCGCCTACAGCATACACCTTACGAAAAAAGCTTTTGATTTCAAAAGCGAGCTCAGAAATATTTTTTCAGAATGGACCGAGGCATTGGCAAACGGCCTTACCGAAGAGGAAGTAATAAAAGCTTTCGAACTGCTTGAAGCCTTGGCAAAAAACGCAGTAGATGAAACATCCGGCCTTCACCGGACTAAAGAACAGGAGAAAACGATATGAACGAAAGAAGCGAACGACTTGGAAACGAAAAAATCAGCAAATTGCTGTTCAACCTTTCCATGCCTGCAACCATAGGCATGATTGTAAACGCTCTCTACAATGTGGTCGACACAATATTCATAGGGCGCGGAGTAGGAACCTTGGCCATTGGAGGCCTTTCTATAGCCTTCCCGATACAAATGATCATAATGGCATTCGCCCAGATGGTTGGAATAGGAGCCGCTTCAGCCATATCGAGGAGTCTCGGTGCCGGAGAAGTTGAAAAAGCCGACCATATTGCAGGCAACTCATTCGGGGCCGTTTTGCTTATAAGCACGATTGTAATGTCAATCGGCCTTATTTTCACAGACCCGGTGCTCAGGATTTTCGGGGCTACAGATGCCATCCTTCCTTATGCAAGGGACTACATACGCATAATACTGATGGGAAGCATTTTCTTTTCCTTTACGGTTTCTTCAAACAATCTTGTAAGGGCTGAAGGCAACGCAAAGGTTTCGATGATTGCAATGCTTATAGGAACCGGCCTGAACATAGTGTTCGACCCCATTTTCATATTTGCTTTGGACATGGGTATAAAGGGCGCCGCAATCGCGACAATACTGTCCCAGTTCTTTTCTTTCGTCTACATCACATTTTACCTTTACGGTGACAGCAGCACACTCAAAGTCCGTTGGCACCATCTTCGTCCCGACTACAGGATTCTGAAGGAGATTTTCACTGTGGGGCTGGCTTCCTTCGCCAGGCAGGTCGCCGGAAGCTTCGTTGCAATACTCGTCAACCACTCTCTTGCCTTCTACGGCGGAGACTTGGCAATATCGATATTCGGAATCATAAGGCGGGTTACAATGTTCCTTTTCATGCCGCTTTTCGGGGTTGTACAGGGACTCCAACCAATAGTCGGCTTCAACTACGGGGCAAAAAAATACGGACGCGTCAGGGAAGTGATCAAGATTTCAATAATCGTCACAACTGTTTTCGCAAGCGCAAGCGTTTTGTTTGGAGAACTCTTTCCATTCGCCATATTCAGCATATTCAGCACTGATGCGGAATTGATTTCCCAAGGGGCTCCGGCTCTAAGGCTGGTCATAATGATGATTCCGGTCATAGGCGTCCAGATAGTGGGCGCGGCGCTTTTCCAGTCTCTGGGAAAGGCCGTACCGTCGCTGGTGCTTTCCCTTCTTCGGCAGGTGCTTGTTTTGATTCCTCTGCTTATTTTCCTGCCTAGGATTGGAGGCCTTGCGTTGACAGGCATTTGGATATCATATCCATTGGCTGATTTGATTTCCACCCTTTTGACCGGAATTCTCATATTCAAGGAAATGAACAAAATGAAAGAATGCGAGGACGCTCCCGCCAAGTCTGCTTGTGTCTAAAAAATCCTTATCCACAAAATATTGTGCATAGTGTGGACAAAACCGCCTTGCATACCCAACGAATGGATTGACAAGGCGATTATCTATTAGCTTATGCCCAATATGGCGCTCGCCCTTACCGGGGATCCGTCTGCGTCAATTGTCTTAAGCGGCATGCATGAAAACCAAAAGAATCCTTCGCCTGTAAGTTTGTCCAGGTTTTTTAAATTCTCGACTATGACCATTTCCTTTCCGAGAAAAACACGGTGGTTGGCCAGGGTACTGTCTTCGACCGGGTCGGCCGAAATGGTGTCGAATCCCACACCCTTAAGCTGAAACGATGCAAGATATGCAGCCGCTTCATTGTCCAGGCAAGGGAAATTGGAAAAGTATTCGTCCTTACCCCAATACAAACTCCATCCTGTATGGAACAATGCATAATCCGCTTCGTAAAATTGCTTTTCAAACGATTCAAGCACTTTTTTGCCTATTTTACCGCCTTGATCCACTACATCCACTAGGAATGCCTTGCCGAAAAAACGCCCGATGTCATATTGATCCAGGGTCTTTCCGCCATCAAACAGGTGCGCGGGAGCATCCATGTGCGTTCCCGTATGCGAGTACATGCTAAGCTTCTTTTCCTTGAAACCGTCTTTTTTAATTGTGTTGGCCTCCATTATTTCGGGCGGCTCGGTTCCCGGAAAAACAGGCATTCCCGGTTCTATCAAATGCGTCAAATCCAATATTTCCATATTCTTTCCTCCCAATAATCAAATTACGGACCAGGATTCCAAGACCCTTCCCCCTACAGTTTACGCCAATTCCTGCATCTGCGCCATATATTGCCGCCTTTTGCTGTATAATATACATATAAAATTAAAGGGGGCTCTCAAAATGAACTTATTCATAGATGGCGACGGCTGCCCGGTGGTTTCGCAGAGCGTCGCCATTGCAGCCAAACGCAAAATAGGCGTTTTCATCGTAAAAAACTATGCTCACGAAATTGAAAGCGACTACGCCACCGTTGTGACTGTGGACAAATCGATGGACAGCGCCGACTATTACATAGCAAACCATATTCAGCCCGGCGACATAGCCGTATCCCAGGACTACGGACTCGCGGCAATGGTCCTCGCGCGCGGAGCAAAATGCATAACCCAGAACGGACTTGTCATATCGGATGCCAACATAGGCAAACTTCTTGACAGACGCCACATGAACCGCCTAATAAGAAAGAAGGGTGGACGCGGAAGCCGTTTTAAAAAAAGAAACCCCGAAAGCGACAAGGCTTTCGAGGCAAATCTTGAAAAGCTTATAGATTCCAATTCTTAGTTTTCTGTGCCGCCGCTCACCACTTTTTTTTCATTGAGCTCGTAAAGATCGTTTCTCCGATTTTTCCAAAGAGTAACTGTGCCGTCCCTTCTAGCCCTCTTGAGAAGTTCAAGGTCAAGGTCTCCTACAACAACCATTTCAATGTTTGGGGTGCATTCACCCATTATGCCGTCACGTGGAAATGCAAAATCGGACGGCGTGAATATTGCTGATTGCGCGTATTGTATATCCATGTTTTCAACCTGTGTAAGGTTGCCTACTGTTCCTGCAATGACTGTATACACCTGATTTTCTACGGCCCTTGCCTGGGCGCAATAGCGCACTCTCAAATACCCCTGTCTCTCGTCTGTGCAGAAGGGGGTGAATATGATTTGCGCACCCTTTTGTGTCATTATTCTGGAAAGTTCAGGATATTCTATGTCATAGCATATCAGTATGGCAATTTTGCCGGAATCCGTATCAAAAATCTTGATTTCGTTTCCAGGAGTAATGCCCCACCACCTCTTTTCGTTGGGTGTTATGTGAATCTTGTACTGCTTTTCTATGGTTCCGTCTCTCCTGAAAAGATATGCCACATTGTAGATGCAGCCTTCCTCCTCGACAAAATGGGAACCCCCTATGATGTTTACATTGTACTTGACTGCAAAGGCCGTGAACATTTCAATATAGGGCTCTGTGTATACGGTAAGTTTGCGGATTGCGTCGCTTGGAGATTTCCCTCCCAAAAACGAAAGCAATTGGGTGGTGAAAATTTCCGGAAACACAACAAAGTCAGATTTATAATTGGATGCGATATCCACAAAATACTCGCATTGGTTGGCAAATTCCTTGAAGGATTCTATTTTTTTCATCATGTACTGTATAACGCAAGTCCTGACCGGAAAAGCAGTCTTAAAGTGCTTCTTAGTCTTGGGATGGTAATCGACATTGTACCATTCCATAATCGTGGCATATTTAAGGGATGCTTCATCATCAGGAAGATAGTTTCGGTTTATGCGCTTGACTACAAAACCATTGCTGAGCTGGAAGGTCAGTATCGGGTCCCTGAGATCGTGACGCATGACTTTTCGCACATACTCGGCGGGAGTCAACTCGCCTGCATATTTATGATAGTTGGGGATTCGTCCGCCTATGACTATGCTTTTAAGATTCCAATCCCGAGCCAAATCCTTCCTGGCCTCATAAAGTCTTCTCCCAATTTTCATGTCCCTGTACCCAGGATGGACCATGACCTCTATTCCGTAAAGATTGTACCCCTCCGGATCATGGGTGCTGATTGTGCCCTCGCCTGTAATTTCATCCCATGTGTGTTGGTCGTCGTATTCGTCAAAAGTAATGATGAGGCTCGAGCTTGACCCTATGATTATGCCGTCGTATTCGACGCAAATCTGACCCTCTGGAAATAGAGCTATGTGGCTCTCCAGTTGTTGGACACGCCAAGGCTCCATTTCCGGAAAACAAAGTTTCTGCAGTGCTATGATTTCATCAAAATCGTCCCGCCTTATCTGCCTGACCATTAGTTTTTTCTCGAATTTTGACAAGTCAATGTTTGGCATTTCAATCTTCTCCCTTTTTCAATTTGTTAATTTATACCCATTTGCGGTCTGATGCCAACAATAATCAAGGCTTGTGACATCTGCCAATCACCAGGCGACTGGCCCAAAGGCATAGCCCCCTGGGTTTTAATAAGTCCTTTGGAAAAACGCCTTGTCTCCGAGCCAAGCTTCAATAGTCTCTACGGCTTCATCGATGTCATCATATTCAATTTCCAGATCGTATTCGGGGACATTCTTTATGGAATAGTCATAAAGCCCGTCATAATAGGACTCCATGAGATAGCGTATCACCTCGTGGTATTCATTGTTTTTCACTTGTCTGACCAGGCGGTCTGCCGCTTCTCCTCCCAGGCGTTTCCTAAGTGCATCGATTGCGCCTATAATCTGCTTTTCCGTCTCAGGGGAAACATAGTCATCAGCTATAATTTTCACACGGTTTTCGATATTTGTTTCAACGAGTATGTGAATGCCTCTCTTCATGGCTTGAAAAAAATTTTCCTTAAGATGCAAATCGCCGATGCGTTTGCTTTCGCTTTCGAGTATAAAATAGTCGCCCCAATCCTTTAGATTGTCAAAAAGAAGAGTATCGAACCGCTTCTGGGTAGGCCCTCTTCCCCCGAAAGGTATCCTTCCGAAAACCGAACCTGAATTGCTGGCATGGGCTTCAAGGTCTACCGTGTGGATTCCCCTTTTGCTGAGTCTCTTTAGAATTTCTGTCTTGCCGACTCCGGTTCTGCCGTGAAGAACCACAAAGGTCAGTTTTTCCACGTCTTTTTCCAAATAAGCGTTTACCATGTTCCTATACGCCTTGTATCCGCCTTCGAGCTGAAGCACATTGCCCATTCCGAGAGACCTGAAAAAAGCCACAAGGGACCGGCTCCTCATCCCTCCGCGCCAGCAATAAATCACTACCCTCTCATATTCGGATGAAAGATCCTTTATTTGAGTATAAAGACTCTCCAGCTTCTTCGAGGCCACCCGTATTCCTTCGAGCTTGGCCCCGTTCCTGTCCTCTTTGTATATTGTTCCTATCCGCACCCTTTCCTGGTCGTTAAAAAGGGGCATGCAAATAGCCCCTTCAATGTGGTCGTCTTGGTACTCGCCTTCCGAGCGAATGTCGACAAAGATGTATCCTTCACCTTCAAGTGCTTGCTTAACGCTTATTGTTGCTCTTTCATCCATCATATACACTATTCCCCATTTTCCAATATTCGTGCCGCCTTATTTTTTCAATCTGATGCCTTCGTCTTTCAATTCAATCATATGCTGCTTGAACAATCTTCCCACAGCTCTCTTGAACGCCCTTTTGCTTAAACCGAAACGGTCCCTTATTTCATCGGGTTCGGACGAATCGTTGAAAGGCAAAAAACCTCCATTTTTCTTAAGTTCTTCCAGCAGCATGTCTGCGTCTTCGTCCATGGTGGCGTATGCCTTCTTTCTGAAGGTCAGATTGAGTTTTCCGTCTTCCCTTGCCGAATCAACCCAAGCTTCAATTTTTTCGCCCATCTGGAATATCTTGAACATTTCCCTTCGGGGAATCATTCCATGATAGAGGTTGGAAACTGCTACAAATGCCCCCATTTCCGGATTGATGTCGTAAACCGTTCCCCAAACCGCATCGCCCTCCTTGAATGGACTTTCGCTGCCCAGCGTATTTGATATCTTCATTGTTGCGCAAAGCCTGCCGCTCTTGTCCTCATAAAGCTTGACCAAAACTCTGGCGCCTTCTTTTACCGCCCCCCTCTGTTCCTTAAACGGAAGGAAGAGGTCTTTTCCCAAGCCCCATTCGAGGAAAGCTCCGAAATCTGTGACAGACTTAACCGAAAGCAAGGCAATTCCGCCCATTTCCAGCCTTGTCTGCTTTGTTGTAGACAAAAGGTTTTGCCTATTGTCCTTGTATACAAACACTTCGATAGAATCTCCCACCTTCATTTCTTCTTCCGTTTCAGCGGCAGGCAAGAAAACGTTTTGCCCCTCGACGGAATCTGAAAGAAAGAGGCCTTCATTGGTTTTTTTTAATATTTGCAGAAATTGCCTTTCTCCTAATTTAATCATCTATACCACCCTTTGCAGTCTTTCATTATATTTTCTTTACACATTCTATCATACCACAGAACAAAAAAACCCGCTTGGCAAGCGGGTTTTTAAAGTTTAAATTTCTTTTTTAATGACTTCTGCCAGTATTTTTATTCCTTGAACTATTTTTTCTTCCTCCATGTTTGAAAAGCTGAGCCTCATTGTATTCTTGTTGCCTCCATTGGGGAAAAACGCTCCACCCGGAACATACCCGACATTCTTTTCAACAGCTTTTTTAAGCATTTCTTTGGAATCTATTTTTTCCGGAAGAACCACCCAAAGGAAAAGGCCTCCGTCCGGCCTTGTTGTTTCTATGCCGGCAGGAAAGCATGCGTCTATTGTCTCAAGCATTATATTCCGTCTCTTTCTGTATAGCTCCTTAATCTTGGATATGTGCTCGTCGATGTCGTTGTTTTCAAGAAAATTCGCCACTTCCATCTGTGAGACCGAATTGGTATGAACATCGGAACGCTGCTTTACTTTTACAAACATGTCCATTGTCTCTTCGCCTGCGCATACCCAGCCGATTCTGATTCCCGGAGAGAGTATCTTTGAGAACGTTCCAAGATAAACAACCCTGTCGCTCTTGTCCATGGACTTTAGGCTCTTTCGGGATTCTCCCCCATACCTCAGCTCTCCGTATGGGTTGTCTTCCAGAACAATCAAACCGTATTTTTCTATGACTTCCATGAATTCTTCTCTTCTTTTGTCAGACCATGTCTTTCCTGTCGGATTTTGAAATTCAGGTATTACGTAAACCAATTTGATTTTGTCGTTTGAAGCCGCAATTTTTTCAAGTTCCTCTATGATCATTCCGTCATCGTCTGTGGGAACCTCGAGAAAATCACATTCGTAGGCCGCCAACGCGTTTATAGCACCAAGATAACTGGGGCTTTCGCAAAGAACAATGTCCCCCTTGTCAAGGAAAACCTTGCCGGCGAAATCCAGCCCCTGCTGTGAACCGCTCGTTATGAGGATGTCCTTGGCTTCCACACTAACGTCAAATGTTTCCATGCGCTTTGCCACCCATTCCCTGAGGGGTCCGTATCCTACCGGGTCGTTGTACTGGAGGGCTTTTCTGCCGACACTGTCCAAAACCTCATTTGCCGAAGCCTTGAGCGCCTCTATGGGAAAAAGTTCCGGTGCCGGGAGTCCTCCCGCAAAGGAAATCAGCCCCGGAACATCCGCCAGTTCGAGTATCTCCTTCATTTCCTTCGATTCCATTCTTTTCATTCTTTTTGCATATTTCTGCTTATTCATTTTTTACCTCCCGTTCACACTCCCATTGCTATTTCATAATATATTTTTCCAACGGGTATGAATGTTTCTTTCTATTGTACATTATTTATTAATTATTTTCATTATATTTTACGAAAATTCAAAATACGGATTCATCCCAATTTATACCGTCATCCCATGCGCCTTGGGTTTATTCTTGCCGCCTTTATGAAGAGCACCTTCAGATAGCTGCTTTCCCTGTATTCTTCGCATGTCCTGAAGTCTTCGGGAAGAGTGTGCTCTTCCAAAATAGAAAAATCCATCTTCTCATCCCTGAATCCTTCCTTCACCATTTCCTTGAACCTTTGCATGTCTAAAGCCGCGCAATTCGTGGACGCCAAAAGCACCCCGCCGTCCTCAAGCAGGGCTGCCGCCTGTGAAACCAGCTTTCCATAGTCCCTGGGCGCGCTGAAAATATGGTCCTTTGACCTGGCAAAGCTCGGCGGGTCCAAAACGACAAGATCGAAAAGAAGCCCTCTTTTTTCGGCTTTTTTGAAGTACTTGAATACATCGTCGACTACTATCTCGCGACCTTCCTCTCCAAGACCGTTTACATCAAACTGCTCTATGGTCCTTTCAAGGCTCCTGTTGGCAAGATCGACGCTCACAGTTCTTTTAGCTCCTCCAAGCGCCGCCGCAACCGAAAAAGCTCCCGTGTACGAGAATGTGTTGAGGACGGTCTTTCCCTTTGCGTAGGCATCTTTCAGGCGGCCTCGCACTTCCCTCTGGTCAAGGAAGATTCCACTCATTGCCCCCTCATTCAAATAGACGGCATATCTGACCCCGTTTTCTTTGACAAGCAGCGGGAAATCGGGCCGCTCCCCCTTGACGAAGTCGTCATCAGGCACATATTTCCCTCCGGTATCGAACCTCTTTTTTTCATATATTCCCTTTGGGGCGGTCATCGAGTACAGCGCCTCGACTATTGTTTTTTTAAAGCTGTAGATTCCAAGGCTGTACCAGTTTATCAGGCAATAGCCATCGTACCAGTCGATGCTCATTCCCCCTATGCCGTCTCCCTCTCCGTTGAAAATCCTGAATGCTGTTGTTTCGTCGTCCGAAAAATAGCGGCTTCTCCTGCCCAAGGCAGCTGCGATTTTGTTGAAAAAAAAGGATTCGTCAATCGCCTCTTTCTCCTTCCTGGAAAGCACCCATCCAAGGCCCTTGTTCTGCCTGCCTATGTAGCCCCTGGCCAGAAAATTGCCTTCTTCGTCCTCGAGACTCACAATCGAGCCTTCATCAAGTCCCCCGCTCGCACCGGCAAGATCCTTTTCCCTTATAAGGGGATATCCCTGCAAATATTTTTTTGATTCCTTTTTCCCTATCCTGAGAACTTGTTCTTTCAATTTTCTCCTCCAATTCATTGACATTCACGATTACATACACTACAGTTTACGCCTGTTTGCCATAACCCTCTTTGCAATCCAGACTGCCGCAAATATAAGCAATGCAATCGCCATCAGAGGCGAGGCCATGTAAAGCAGGAACAAAGAGCCATAGGAGGGCTTAAGCAGAAACAGCGAGCATGCTCCGGCAAGCAGAAAAAGAGCTGCCTTCCATTTCCTTTTTTTGTTTTTCCAAAGCCAGATTGCCAAAGCAGCCATAACAGTAAAAAATGACAAAACAGGATAATTGTTCAAAGCTCTTTTGTTTGTCCCCAGAAAAAGTCCGTTCTTGTCTGCAAAGGTGAAAAGCCATTCCTCCTCGGGAAGCCCCTCGAACTCTGCGCGGTAAACATTCCCTTCTTCCTTCTCAAGTGGGATGTTTGAATAAAACGCCAAAGACATTTCTTCAGGAAATGAAACTTCAAGTGTGACTTTTGGCTCTCCTGAATAAAAGGATGCAGGCGTAATGTAGTATATCTGGGAATAAATCTGGTTTATGATTTCCTGATAGCGGTATATCCCCGCCTTGCTTTCATATGCGACTTCAAGCACCGTTTCCTCTCCTGCCGGCAGGACCATTGAAAAGCGCGTTCCCCAAACTTGTCCCTCGCCTCTTTCAAAATGCGATGGGCTTTTTTCAAGAGTCTCTCCACTTACAGGCTCAACCACGGGCAAGCGGCGGGAAGCCTTCCAGTTCGCGGGCATATCGGAAAAAGACTCTGTTTCCCCAACATCTACCGACCGCCCTTCTACCTCGGCTTCAAAGATTGATTCTTCCGAAATGTCGGGTGTCACAAAAACCATCTCCACCCGCCTGTCTACCTTTTCCTCGTTTCTGAGTACATAACGGACATCGACTCTCGGGTCCCCAGCGTAAGCCTCATCCTCATATGTAAACCGTACTTTCTCTTCAATCAGCCTTATGCCTGGATCGGGGTCGAATATTATTTTTTTGTCTATAGGATTCTCTATGGGTATGGCCATATTCGCCCATGCCAAAACCGGAACTGTCAATGCAATGCTTATTGCTACAAAAAGCATTTGATGTCTTTTCATCAGTCTATGCCTCTTTTCTATATTTATTTTGCCGCCGCATGTTTAAATGTATCGACTATGCGGCGAAATTGTGGGTATACCTATTATGTACGCATAAAAAATCTTGAAAGGAGGATTTCAATGTCGCATGTCATAAAATCGAAAAAACTGCTCCTTCTGGTTTTATTCTTGATTCTCGTCCTGATTGCTTCAGGATGCTCATCCGAAAAGAAAATAGAAGCCGGAGATGCTGAAATAACAGTAAAATCCGATGATGAAACTGTTGAAATATCAAGCGACGACGAAACTGTGAAAGCCGAAATCAATCTGGACGAAGGCACGGATCTCCCCGACGGATATCCCGAAGATGTCTTCCCTATTTATCCCGGCAGCATTGTAGTCATGTCGCAAACCATGAAGGATGACAATTTTTCCAACTATTCAGTCAGCATCAAGCATAAGGATGACATAGAAAAAATCTACTTATATTACAAAGACATAACCCAAAAGGGTAAAGACCTTATGGACATGAAGACGCAAAATACGTATACATTGGCTGGAAAAATCGACGGCTACGATTTCGGAATTGTCGTAGCACCCAACGATCTTGGCGGAGAAGAAATGACAATGGTTCAAATCGTATTAACGGAAGAATAACACTAACCGATGCCGATATCAATCGGCATCGGAATATTTTTTGAAGGTTGCGCATCTTTTGCCATCCGTATTGATCAATCGAAGATCAGCAAGCTCTCCAAGCTTTTCCAAAGTCTTCGATGTAAAAAACCCTATGTGGGTCTTGTCCCTTCGGTAATGCCAGCCTAGAAACGATTTATCGTCCTTGTAGTGAAAAAGTGTCATAACGGAAAGCAGTCCACCATTTTTAAGACATTTCGAAATCTCCTTAATGGTAACAACGGGTTCTTTGAGATGCTCGAACACCTCAGTTGCAACAACAAGATCATATTTGTTTTCAAGATAGACCTTCTCAGGAGAAAAATGCAGATCATATATGTCTGCTTTTATTCCATACTTTTCACGCATTATGCGGGCAAGTACAGGTTGGGGACCGCTCCCAAAATCGAGGGCACTTTTGAAATTTTCGCCGAAAGGAAAAACGGCCGCCTTAAGAAAACCTTCTAGGAAATCCCTGTACCCCTCATTTTCGTATGAGTTGTCATGCTCCATGTACCGGGTTTTTTCCTCTTCAAGACTTGCGTATCCTCCTTCGTCAAGGAAAATGTACTCACAAAAGGGGCACAGGTGATATATGTCATTCATTTGCGCATCATGCAATTCCCTTGTTTCGTTTCCGCAAATTTTGCAAAAGGTTTTTTCATATTCCTCAATTTTATCCTTCATATTCATGCCTCGCCTTTCAAGGCGGCTGTCCGCCTTGTTAAATTACCGCTCTTTAGCAACATTATATCAAATAAGCGACCGGCCTATTATTCAATTACGAAACTGTAACTGTATTTGTTGAAACTTTTCCGGGTATAATACGTCTATAGGACAGACAGTGAAAAATATAATCAAATACATAAGGAGACTCTTAAATGAAACCAAAGCTATTGGCGGCCCTTTTGGCTGCAATCCTTTTATTGCCCGCATGCGGTCCGGAGGAGAAACCTCCCGAAACAGACAACCCAAAAGATGAAATGGAATCCATTGAATCCGTGGATTTCTCTACACCCGAAAGAATCGATTCAAACCTTTCCATATTGAGGATTGAATCCTTTAATCTTCCCGTCGAAGCCGAAGGCTGGGAAAAGCGGGGAATTACGCGCTATTACAAAAACGATACACTCCTAAAGCTCCAAGTCGCCCTAAACGACGACGGTGGTAAAATGAGCGGGTCTTCTCAATTTTACTTTAATGAAAACGGCCAGCTTTTAAGAGCCGTTTATCCTTTCAACACCTATGCATTCGAATCTGGGAAGCTCGTCAATGTGACTGACGAAAACGGTTCCATTCTCGATTTTGACGAGGAATCCTTGATCGAGAGGGAGGCATACGCATATGAAATGGCCGCACGATATTCTGAAATGGAGGAGAATTTCGGATACGACCTTGAAACTGCCGTATTCCAAAGTGGAGACACAAACATAAGCTATCCCGTGATTTCAAACTTCAGGGGCGAGCTTGTGCAGGACTACATGAACCAAAGCCTTTCTCAATATGCGGAATATTTTTCCGGCGATGACTGGACCGGTGTGAGTCTCGATTTTGTTGTCACTCACAGGGACGAGGACTACCTCAGCGTAAGGTTCACAGGCACGGGAAAGCATAAAGCCATAGGCAGAAGCGTCAACATTCTCAAGAGTGTGACCCTTGATATTGGAAACACTTCAAATGAAATAAACTTTGACAGCTTCATCGAAAATCCCGATGGTCTCAAATCATTCCTTGAAGACTACACAGGGACCGTTTTAGAATACGAGGGAATGCAGTTTTACTTCTCAGGCCCCTACGTGACCTTCTACTTCATGCCGCTTGACGATTCGGCTGAGGAGTTCACCGAAATTTCAGCTCCCCTTGACCTCCTCGAGCCTTATGTCAACTGGGAATTTGGAGACATACCGGCTAGCTGAGAAGAACAGATGTCAGTTGTCAGTGGGCGGTTTGCAGTTTGCAGTGAGCAGGAAAAGATAAAAGCAGCCGGCAGGAAAAACAGATATCAGATGTCAGGTATCAGTAAAAGATTAAGGATAAAAGAAAGTTGGTTAGTTGGAAAGGAAAGACAGAAGCAGATTTCAGCCGGCTTGGTAGTTTCGGCATGTGATTCTGTTTGTCGACATCGACCGATCCATAGCGTTTTAAGGATTTGGATGAGTTGGAATTGTCAAGAAATTCGCCTTGTTTGAGCGGAGCGAGTTTGCGAATTTTAAATTTTAACAAAAGACGAATCCTGATAAAACGCATGAGCAGGTCGTGGAGAAAAATCGGAATTGCTGACGAAAAAGCAGATTTCAGATGTCAGTGTAAAGTACAGTGGAACGTAGTAAGTAGGAAGTGGAAAGTAGAAAGAAAAAACAAATATAAAATCAAAATGCAAATTCAAAAAAAACAAGGACAAACATGCCAAACGTGTTTGTCCTTGTTCTGTTTATCATAGAGTCTTTCCATCCCACTATTTTTCCTGACATCTGCTCTTCAATCTTTTGCTTTTGCCTTTAATCTTTTCCTTTCCACTTTCCACTTACTGCTTTCCACTGCACTTAATCCTTTCCAACTGACCAACTTTCTACCGCATTTATCTTTGCCCTTGTCTTTACTCTTTTACGTTCCACGTTCCACTTTCCACTGTTCTTCCTGCAAACTGCCCGCTGCCTGCTGCAAGCTGTCTTTGTTTTTCCTGACATCTGACATCTGACATCTGCTCTTCAATCTTTTGCTTTTGCCTTTAATCTTTTCCTTCCCACTTTCTACTTACTACTTTCCACTGCACTTAATCCTTTCCACTTACTACTTTCCACTGCACTTAATCCTTTCCACTTACTACTTTCCACTGCACTTCCTGCCCGCTGTTCTTGCTTTTCAAGCATTCAAATCTATATGACAATACCCTCCGGGATTCTTCTTGAGGTATTTCTGGTGGTATTCCTCAGCCCTGGCGTAGTTTTCAAGGGGAAGCACCTCTACCTGCAGCGGTTCCTTATACTTCCCTGCAACCGATTCTATCCATCCCCTCGCCCTTTCAAGATCGTCCCCGTCTTCCGAATAGACTCCAGACCTGTATTGCGCCCCCCTGTCGGGCCCCTGACGATTAAGCAGCGTTGGGTCGATTATCCTAAACAGCCTTGAAAGCAGAGTCTCGACGCTGGCAAGACTCTCATCATAGGTGACCTTGACCGTTTCGGCATGCCCGGTAAAATTATGGCACACATCCTCGTAGGTCGGGTTTTGGGTTTTCCCGTTCGCGTAGCCCACCTCTGTTTCAAGCACTCCCGGGACTCTCGAAAAGTACTCCTCGACTCCCCAGAAGCAACCCCCCGCAAAGTAAATGGTCTTCATCAAATCATCTCCTAATCAGATTCCTTTTCTCATATATTCTTATTCTACCACTTCATACTTGCCCATAAACAATATATCCCCGTGGACATCGTCGACAATCATGAAAAGAAAGGGGCTGTCTGCTATAAACATTGCAGGTTCCGCCTCCGCGCTTTCAAGCATCTCTACGACAGTTGCCCCGGCCGCCTCGCTGCCTTTTTCGTTGACTTCGATCACCGCCTTGTGGAGGACCCTGCTTATGAATATGCCGTCCCTTATTCCAGAGAAATCGGCCCCCGCTCCAAAAGCTTTTTCCATTCCCATTGCAATCAAGGTATCGTTTAGCTTTTTAATTCCATAATCCATCTTGAACTTGGGAATTCCAAGTATAATATTTTCCGTTTCCCAGATGGATTCCTTCATTTTTTCCCAACAACCTGCATCAAGATTCTCTATCAGTTCGTCTATTGTTTGCCCACCCTCAGGCAAAACGAAATACATGGACAGCTTTTCGTTTCCGTATGGCAGCCTTGCAATTTTGAAGTCCTTAGTCTCTCCAAAATCGACCGTTGTTTTGTTGCTCATCATCTCGACTGTCTTTTGCTTTCCGGATTCTTCGTAAAACTGTGTCTCATAGGTTCTTTCCTCGTCGAAGGCATTAGTCCACTCGCCCTTGAAATAGACCGCGTTTATAAGGTACATGACAAGGTCCGGAGGGATCGGAGGATCTATCATTTTGTCTATCTTGCCCTTTGTAGCGTCCTCTATCCATCCGTTTATTATGTCCGCGCTGTCAGGCTTTTGAAAATCCATTTCCTCAACCCAAGCGTCGAAGACTTTTTCGCTCTTTTCCAAAAAATCGGTCCCGATGGGTTCTCCAGCCCTGTACCATATTGAATTGGATATGTCTATTTCCACGGTTTCGTCCGCCTGCATCAAATATGGTATGAGGTTTTCGAACGATCCGTTCGTTTTTTCATCGGAAACATCCCCGTAGCCCAAGGATTCCTTCATTTCATTCCGGGTTTCTCCTCCCGCCCCGTTGTAAGTCATTGTCAGCGCAGTCGAAACACTCAGAGGCGAAATGAATATGTTCCCTCCGCCTTCCTCCCTGTTGAGCTCTTTGAACAGTTCAAACGCGAAGGATGTCATTCCTCCTATTACTTGTCCGTCAATTTCATTCTCGTCGTAATCCCTTTTGCCGTCCCCTGCCGGAATGGCGCATGAAGTCAGGACTGTAAGCGCCAGCAGTATCGATAATACAGCTTTGAAATGTTTCACTATGATTGATTTCCTCCTTTATGGAATTGTTTTCGCCCTTGTTCCTTTAGACGAAACAAAACGCGAAGTGTTTCACAAAGGCTATTTTTCTTTTCAAGCGTCTATTTTCCCCGGGTTGTTTTCCTTCAGCTTGCTCAAAGCGCTCTCGAATCTGAAAACCCCTCTTATTCCAGCTTCAGGCCCTTCTACGCCAACAAGGCCCAGTCCATTGTCAAACATAACTCTTATGGCGGCCATTATGCTTTCGTTTTCATCTAAAAATGGTATCTTCTCCATGCCTCCTGTAAATGCCCCGAATTCGCAAACTTCCTTCAGAGGGGTCAGATTGAGGTAGGAAGTGAAATTCTTCAGTCCGAAGAAGTCCTCGACAAAAGAATTCGCCGGGCTGAAAATCATTTCTTCCCTCGTTCCCGCCTGTACAACTTTCCCCTCGTTTATGAGCACAATCCTGCTTCCCAGCTTTATTGCCTCCTGTATGTCGTGGGTTACAAAAACGATGGTTTTTTTTAGCTTTTGGTATATTTTGAGGATCTCGTCCTGAAGCACTCTTCTGGATATTTCATCCACCGCGCCCAGAGCCTCGTCCATCAGGATTATGTCGGGATCCGCCGCAAGAGCCCTCGCCAAGCCAATCCTCTGCCTCTGCCCTCCGCTCAGCTCCCTGGGATATCTTTTAAGGAAGCTTTCATCCATCCCTACAAGATCTATCATTTCCTGTTCCCTTTTTCCCTTGAAGCTTTTATTTTTACCTGTCAAGTCCAGAACATAGCCTATATTGTCCCCGACGGTCAAATGAGGGAAAAGCCCTATCTTCTGTATGACGTATCCGATGCGCCTTCTGAGCTCTATCTTGTCCCATTCGCGTATTTCGCGTCCTTCCACGTATATGTTTCCGTCGTCGGGCTCAATAATCCTGTTCACAAGCTTAAGCATTGTCGTCTTTCCGCAGCCTGAGGGTCCAAGAAAGGTTACGAATTCTCCTTCGCGAATGTCGAGGCTGAGGTTTTGTATTACGGGCTTGCCTGTTTCATAAGACTTGTTTATTCTTTCAAAACGTATTATAGGCATCAAAGCAACCCCTTGCCCTTGAGAAAATCTTCCGCCACCTTTTCAGGATCCATTTTTTCATTTTCGACCAAATAATTGAGCTCTGTCATTTCGTCGTCGCTTATTTGTCCGGTCAATTTTTCCAAAACCGCTTCCAATTCGGGATACATATCGAGGGTTTCCTGCCTTACGATGGTTGCGGCGTTATAGGCGGGGAAAAACATCTTGTCGTCCTCAAGCACCTTTAGGTCGAATTGCTTTATTAGCCCGTCGGTTGAAAAGGCGTTTATGACGTCTACCTGGTCTGTTCCTATGGCCTCGTATTTAAGCCCTATGTCAAGCTCCACCATGTCCAAGAAGGCAAGTCCGTATGCATCCTCAAGCCCTGGAAAGCCGTCCTCCCTTTCATAAAAATCGTATTCGGCTCCAAAAACAAGGGCGCCACCTTTTTCAGCCAGGTCGGAATACGTCTCTATTCCCATTTCCTCGGCTGCCGACCTCTTCATCGCAAGCGCGTACGTGTTGTTGAATCCGTACATGCCGAGCCACTTCATGTTGTATTTTTCCGCATAGGCATCCTTTACCGCTTCATAGAGTTTCTCGGGATCGTTAATCAGCTCCTCCTTGAGCACAAAAAGCCATCCCGTTCCTGTATATTCGGGATAAATGTCTATTTCGCCGCTTTCCATTGCAGGCTGTATGTTGGCTGTCCCGCCTCCTATTCCAAGCTTCTTCTCAACACTTATGTCTGTGCTGTTCTCAATCAGAAGTGTTATCATCTCGGATAATATGTACTGCTCTGAATGAGGCTTCGAGGCTACGACAACCTTTTTTTCCGCATCGTCTGAACACCCTGAAATTCCTGCCGCAAGAAACGCGCACAAAAGCAGGCTCAGTATTTTTTTCATCATGCCACTCTCCTTTTTTCTGTTCCGAAGATTTTTTTCCGCACTTTCTTTTCAACAATCCCCAACAAAAAGTCCGACACTATCGCCAAAAGGGCCACCAAAAGGCTGCCTGCAAAGGTCATTTCAGTGAAATTGGTTGTTATACCCCTCCATATTGCCACTCCAAGCCCTCCGGCTCCTATGAAAGAGGCTATTCCGCCAAGGGCTATGGTCATTACCACCATTGTCCTGAAGCCGGCTATTATGACGGGCAGTGCAATGGGAAGCTGAACCTTAAGCAGCAATTGCCACTCCGTGCTCCCCATGCCCAGGGCCGATTCCACAACATCCTCGTCGACTTCCATTATGCCGACATATGTGTTTCTTATCATGGGCATAAGTCCGTATACGACAAGGGCTATCAATGCGCTCCTGTTTCCTATTCCTGTGATTGAGACCAAAAACCCGAAAAAGGCAATCGAAGGGACAGTGTAGAGGAAATTCACAAATCCCATGACAATTTCCGCCATTTTTTTATTGCGGGTCATGTATATTCCTGTAACAAGCCCAATCAGGCTTATTATAAGTATTGCTGTGAATGTCAAAACTATGTGCTCTATAACCAGCTTCACGAAAAATTCCTTTCGTTCCACATAAAGAATGAACACTTTCCAAATAAAAGACATACTCTACCCCCATTTTTATTGTATTGCGCATTCCTTCAATACACAAAAGCATATTCTATAGATGCTTCATTGGATTTTAGCGGTCTTTTTCACTGTAGAATTTTCTTTTTATTTAATTGTCAGTTCTTCCAGCCTATTCACTTTTTCAGCGAGATATTCAGCATCAAGGCCTACGAAATTGCGCTTTTCTATTTCCATGATTATATATCCGCTGAAATCCCCGACAGCTCTTTTTATGAAATAGTTTTTAAGCTCCGCTATTTCCGAAAGCGAGTCAAGCAGTGCTGCAATGATTGAAACATCATCCATTCCATAATTCTTTATCTGAAAGTATGACATGAAAAGAAGCCTTTCAAACGAAATATTCTCCACGATTAGCCTTAAATTCTTGTCTTCATCATAGTAATAGACTTTTTCGAGCTCATAACCGATTTTTTTTAATATCTGTCCGATTTTGTCTATGCAAAAGGCAGCAGTGTTCGGGTCATTTATTGAAGGGGAAATTGCCCTTAGCGCTATTTCCACAAGCTTGCTTAGTCCCAAATCGACATCCTTCTCCCTGTCCCTTTCCTCTCCGATAAAAACATACTCGAGAATCTCCGAAAAATCATTTTCGCTTTCTTCCCGGCCGGAATCCTTTAAATCGAAAATCCTAAAAATAGGCGAATCCTCCTCTGCATACTCTCCAAGCATTTTTTCCGTTTTTATAAGCTTGTTTCTTTTCTGCCCGTAAGCCACCAGGGCCTTCTCGTCAAAGCCTTGAACATATCCATCCCTGTCTGATTTTACAGTAGTAGGCTCCATGTCCAAACAACTGCCCAAATCTTCGGTTGGTCTGTTTTTTATGCTTTCGTAGGCGCGGATTTCCCTGACCTTTGATTCCACCAGTTCAATGATTTCCCTCGTTATGCGCTCAATCAAGGAGTTTATCTGTATTGACTTTGCGACATGGTGCAGGAAGTACGCGAATATGCCCAGACAAAGTATCGAAACAACGACTCCGATTCCCGAGGAAACTATAAGGGTTCCCGAAGCCTTATCCTTTAAAAGAAAGAGTGAAACGATCGAATAAACGAAGGAGCCCATGAAAAACCCGAGGATTCTCAATGTCACTCTGTTTTCCAGAAAATCCTGCAGAACACGCGGCGAAAACTGTCCGGAATACATTGTAAGCACAACCATTATTGTTGAAAAGGTTATTGTTGTCATAGTGAGAAGCGAACCTGTCAAAACCGAAAAAAGCGTTTTCCCCAGCTCGACGGATGTAAAAAGATAGTCCGGAAGATACTGGGCCCATACAAAACCTGAGTCAAGTCGGGATACCACAATAGCCAAAACAACAGCAAATACACTGTAAGTGAAAGGTATGAAATATGCTTTCTTTCTTAATTGTCTGTAAAATTTCATTTTGCCCAACCCCCTCAATACTTATAATACCCTTCAAGGACAAACTGAACACAAAATAAAAGTTCCGGCTGCAAAAGCAGCCGGAACTTTTATAATTTGGTCGGGATGACAGGATTTGAACCTGCGCCCTCTTACTCCCGAAGCAAGCGCGCTACCAAGCTGCGCTACATCCCGAAAAAAGGCACAACACTATGATACATAATTATAAGCTTATAATCAATAGCAAAATGCCAATTGCCTCTTTTTTTATCAAGCTTTCATCGCGCCATCGATGCCTCAAAAGCATGCGGTTGCGCAATTTGCATTTTCTCTTCCATTCATTTTATTTCTTCACGTTTTCGTCACAATGATAGTGTAGTATAATCAAAAGAATGAAAGGAGGATCAAAATGCAAAATTTATTTTCGCTGGCCATTTTCTTGGCCGCAATTCACTTTTTTTCAAAACCAATAAGAAAATACGCCGCCTTGTTCTATACAACGGCATTGGCTTTTTCTGCCACAGCTTTGGCATACCCGGCATTTCCCATATCATCAGTTATCAACGACGGTTATCTGGGCTTGTCCCTATGGATCATCGTAATGTTCGTTGGGATACGCAATCCCTTCAAAAGGCTTTCTAAAAAAGTGCGTTTGGTAAGAACGCAATTATCCATTGCCGCCTTTATTTTCACCTTCGCGCACTTCATTCACGACTTTATTCTAAGCTTCGAGCTTTCAATCGCAACCGGCATTCTGTCTCTTGTTATAATGGCGCCGCTTTTCGCCACATCTTTTGAAATTGTGCGAAAGCGCCTCAAGTGCTCTACATGGAAAAAGTTTCACCGCTGCGCTTACGGGGCATATGTTTTAATGTTCATGCACGTCATTCTAGCAACCGGCAATACGGTCAACCTTCTTTACTATTCGGCAGCGCTTTCACTGTATCTCTTTTTCAAGTTCAGGCGAGCTTGCGTGGCAACCCGAACTTTGAGGTATGCCTTGCTTACGCTGGTTATCTTCAACTTGATTGCAAGCCCATTGATTAATCCATTCGTTGAAGAAACTGCCACAGCGCAGATTACCCCCGCCGCCTCAAGCTTATCCGGGAACTTGTACCGAGACGGGACCTACATTGGAACAGCCGACGGATACGGTCCTGATTTGACCGTAGAAGTGGCAATTGAGAACAATGAAATCTCAAGAATAGACATTGTAAACCACAACGAGCGCGGAGAGTCCTTCTACATGCCGGCATTCGAAGCCATTCCAGAAAGGATAATGGACACCCAGTCAGTTTTGGTCGATTCCGTAAGCGGAGCCACCTACACTTCCTATGGAATCATGAACGCAGTCAACGATGCTCTTTCCGGCGCACTTGAGTCTGGAAATCTTGAAGAAACTCCTTCTGAAATCGAAAACCCCGAATCTTCAGGAAAAAACAGCGGAAAGGGCCTTAATAGAAAAAACGGTCAATAGCATGAAAAATGCTTCGCCTGAGGCGAAGCATTTTTCATCTGTACATTTTATCAATATCGGCCTGAACCTCTTCATTCGAAAGAAACTCGTCGAAATCGCCCACACGGTCATAAACCCCATTTGGCGTTATCTCTATTGCCCTGTTTGAAATGGTCTCGACAAACTTGTGGTCGTGGGAAGAAAAAAGCAAGACCTCGCTGAAGCTCTGCAAGCCGTCGTTTACCGCCTGTATGGACTCTAGGTCCAGATGGTTGGTCGGCTCATCCAGAATAAGGACGTTTGCCCCCGAAAGCATCATCTTGGAGAACATGCACCTGACCTTTTCCCCTCCTGAAAGGACAGGAACCTTTTTCATTGGTTCTTCTCCGGAAAAAAGCATTCTGCCGAGAAATCCCCTTATGAAACTTTCTTCTTTTTCTTCGGAAAACTGCCTGAGCCAGTCAATTAGGCTGAGGTCAACCCCTTCAAACCACTCAGCATTATCATTTGGAAGGTAGGCCCGGCTTGTGGTGACTCCCCACTTGAGTTTACCCTCGTCAGGCTCAAGCTCTCCCGCAAGAATCTTAAAAAGCGTTGTTACTGCCAATTTGTTTCTTGACATGAATACGACCTTGTCTTTTTTATTCAAAGTGAAGGAAATGTCGTCAAGAACCTTGACCCCGTCTATGGTCTTTGTCAGCCCCTCTACAAAGAGTATGTCCTTTCCCGTTTCCCGATTCGGCTTGAAGCCTACGAAAGGATATCTCCTCGACGATGGAACTATGTCCTCGACCTTTATCTTGTCGAGAAGCTTTTTCCTTGATGTCGCCTGTTTTGCCTTGGATGCATTGGAGCTAAAGCGGGCTATGAATCTTTCGAGCTCCTTTATTTTCTCTTCGCTCTTCTTATTCTGGTCCTTCATCAGTTTAAGGGCCAGCTGGCTAGACTCGTACCAGAAATCGTAGTTGCCCACAAACATTTTGACTTTGCCAAAATCGACATCAACCATGTGAGTGCAGACCATATTGAGGAAATGCCTGTCATGCGATACTACAATTACTGTGTTTTCATAATTTATCAGGAATTCCTCAAGCCAGCTTATTGCCGCAAAATCCAAGTGGTTGGTCGGCTCGTCCATGAGAAGTATGTCGGGGTTTCCGAAAAGAGCCTGGGCAAGAAGCACTTTCACCTTTTCTCCCCCTGAGAGCTCTCTCATAAGGAGTCCGTGGGAGTCCTTCATTATTCCAAGCCCGACAAGAAGTTTTTCGGCGTCGGTTTCGGCATCCCATCCGCTTAGCTCGGCGAACTCGCCCTCGAGCTCGGAAGCCTTGATTCCGTCCTTTTCCGAAAAATCCTCTTTTGCATAAAGAGCATCCTTTTCATTCATTATCTGATATAGGCGTTCATGACCCATGATTACAGTGTCAATGACCCTTTCTTCGTCGTATGCGAAATGGTCCTGCTTAAGGACTGCGAGCCTCTCCCCGGGAGTTATGAAAACATCTCCCGCAGTAGGCTCAAGTTCCCCCTGGAGTATCCTGAGCAATGTTGATTTGCCGGCTCCGTTGGCCCCTATCACTCCATAGCAATTTCCCTTTATAAATTTCAAGTTCACATCTTCAAACAATTTTTTATCCGAAAATCTTAAAGCCAAATTATTAACGCTTAACATTTTTTCACCCTTTTATCCTTTTGAAATAATTTTTTTACCCTTTGTCCACATCTGATTAGTTTACCGTAAAACAGAAGAAAATGCAATCCGTCCAAACCAAAAGACTCCACTTGGGCCAATTGTTGTATTTCTGAATATTCCAACTTCCACTTGACCTTAGGATGCCCCCGGTTTATGATAAAGGAAATACTTTCGAAAGGATGTGTACATATGGAAAAATCCAAAGATAAGAATGACTGCATAAAAGCCCTTATTATCAGGGAATACAAGCCGGGCGACTTGGGTTATATCGACTATATGCACTGCAAGCTGTATGAAAAAGAATACGGCTTCGATGTTAGCGAGTTCGAGCCATATGTTCTGCCTGCAATGGGCAAGTTCCTGGAGACAAATGACCGCAGCGGGAGCATGGTCTGGGTGGCTGAGGAAAAAGGTGTGATTGTGGGCTCAATTGCAATAATCCAAAACAGCGAAAGGGACGCGCAGCTCAGATGGTTCATAGTAGACCCCTCAGCAAGAGGCACGGGTCTTGGAAACGCATTAATAAGAACTGCTCTCGACTTCTGCAGGGAGAAAAAATACGATTCTGTTTTCCTTTGGACCGTTAAGACTTTGGATGCGGCCCGCCATCTATATGGAAAATACGGCTTCGAAATAACGGAATACGTTTCCCGTTTCCTTTGGGGAATCGACCTTATCGAAGAACGTTGGGAATTATCTCTTTAAATAGGCCGGCTAAATTATAGAAAGGCTCTTGCATTCTAATCGGATGCAAGAGCCTTTCTAATTTCGACTTCATTTCAACTTCTTCAACTATTTACTCTTTTTCGAAACGAGCAAGATCTTTAATAAAGCCTTCTACCGCTTCCGGCTTTGTAGCCCACGATGTGACCAGACGAATGGCGGTGCTTCCTTGGTCAAGGCGTTCCCATTCATAAAATCCGTATCTTTCCATCATTTCCTTTATAACCTCATCAGGCAAAATCGGGAATATCTGGTTTGTGGCTGATTGGGCCATGAATCCGTAGCCCAATCCTTTTATCCCTTCAGTAAGCTTTGCGGCCATCTTGTTGGCATGGTCAGCCAGTTTAAAAAATAGATCTTCCTTAAGCAGTTCCTCGAACTGGACACCAAGTATCCTTCCCTTTGCGAGCAGGGCCCCCCTCTGCTTCATTGCGTATCTGAAGCAAGGCTTCAGGGCTTCCTTGTTTATTACTATTGCCTCTCCAATGAGGGCTCCGTTTTTTGTCCCTCCTATGTAGAAAGCGTCCACAAGCGAGGAAAATTCTTCAAGCGTCAAGTCGTTTCCTTGGGCGCACAGGGCCGACCCCAGCCTTGCTCCATCCGCAAACAGATGCAATCCTTCTTCCTTGCAGCATTCCGAAACAGACATAAGCTCTTTTTTGGTGTAAAAGGTTCCCACTTCTGTTGAATTCGAGATGTACACCATCTGAGGCTTTACCATGTGCTCAAAATAATGCTCTTTAAGGACAGCCCTAATTCCGGCAGGCGTCAGTTTTCCGTCCGTACTCTGAATTGTATTTATTTTATGCCCTGTAGCCTCGACCGCTCCGGTTTCGTGGCCGTTTATATGGCCCGAATCAGCCGAAATGACCGATTCGTATGGTTTCAGAATAGACGAGATGACAATCAGATTTGCCTGTGTCCCTCCCGCTACGAAGTGTACAGAAGCATCGGGGTTGCCAATTCGTTTTCTGATGATTTCTGCTGCCCTCAAGCAGTGAGAATCCTCCCCATAGCCGTCCTCCTGGTTCATGTTGTTTTCCGAAAGAGCCTTAAGTATTTTGGGATGGGCACCCTCGCTGTAATCATTCTTGAAGCTGTATAGCATCTCCTTCTCCTCCTTGGTCCCTATGGCTGAGTCATTGAAATTTTATGTTGATTTAATGTGTATAATTGCTGTTTGAGCCAATTTGCATTGAGCGTCCGTTTCACAACGGTATAACTGTTTTCCATATTTTTGTTGCAGCTTCACTTGACCAGGTCGGCGGATTTTCCATCCACCGACTTTAATAAGTCCGCGGGCGCAAGCTCCATCTGAAGCCCTATCATTCCTCCGCTGACAACTATTTTATCAATCGCCTCGGCTCTTTGTTCAATGAATGTCGGGAAAGGCTTTTTCATTCCTATGGGAGAACATCCTCCCCTTATGTATCCCGTCAGATGAAGTATGTCCTTTACGTGAATCATCTGAATTTTCTTTTCACCCGCAACCTTAGCCGCCTTTTTCAGGTCGAGCTCACAGGCGACCGGAATCACAAACACGAAGTGGTCTCCGCTTGAGCCTTGTGCGACAAGCGTCTTGAAAACGGTTCCCTTCGCCCTTCCTATTTTTGCGGCAACAGACATTCCGTCGATTTTTCCATCCTTCGCTTCGTATGTAATTGTTTCGAATTCAATTCCTTCTTTTTCAAGCAGCCTCATAGCATTGGTCTTTTTTGTCTTTGCCATAGCGCACTCCTTAAAATTTCTTTCAATACATAGTCTGCCTTCTTACGCTTTTTTGTGAAAGCGAAAAAACAAAACCCCACACAAGGAACGCATGGGTTGTCTTTTTATGCTATCTGTTCTTCTTTCTCTTGCCTTCCCGTATTCTGTCGAGAGATTCCTCTATGTGCTTGTACATGAGGCTCCTTCCCTCTTCCGGTTTCATTTCCTCGAAGCATCTGTACAAGTCCACATGCTCGCCCATTTCCTTGTTTAGGACATATTCGCTGAGGTGCTCGAGTATGACTTCTCCCCTCTGCGCAATCAAATGGTCCGCAATCGAATCAAGAAAATTGAAAAGTATCTCATTGCCGGCAATCTCGGCTATCTTCATGTGGAACCTAAACCCCATGTCGAAGGAATAGTCTTTCTTTTCCAGCGCCTCCACGCCATAGTTAAGAATGGCCTTCAGGTCTGACCTGTCCTTTTCTGTGGCCCTCTCTATTGCGGCATAGATGAGCTGGGGCTCTATCCAAAGCCTTGTCTCCATCAGGTCCTCTATGGAGCTTTCATTCTCTATCAGTAGAAAAAGACCCAAGTTTTTTATGTTTCTAAGCGCGTCATCGGCCACAAAGGTCCCTATGCCGGGCTTCGACACCAAAAGCCCTGTAAGCTCGAGTGCCTTGAGGGATTCCCTCATGGAGCTTCTTCCTATACCGAATGTTTTCGACAATTCTATTTCTCCGGGGATCCTGTCCCCGGGTTTCCACTCGCCGCGCTTTATAAGTTTTGTTATCTGATTTGAAACGGCTTCGTAAAGATTTGTCTTTACAACTCTTTCTATCATCTGTTCCTCCCCAAAAACTTCCTTGTTAATATTATACACTATTTTTATTCCCCGAAAAACAATCCCCGGCTATTCTTATCTTTTTATGCCGCTACTTTGCACAAGAAAAGGGCGGCGGCATGGCAGCCGTCGCCCTCTCTTGCATTTTTTGCCTTTTTGATTTGCAGTTTTTTACAACAATCAGACCTTATGCCGCTTTTTCCATTTCGTCTTTCTTCTGGAAGGGTCTTGCGATCAACATGGTCGCAACTGATGCAATAAGTCCAAAAATTGTGAATGGAAGAGGAGTTCCGAAGCTTCCTGTGCCTTTCGCTATTATGCATACCACCATGGCTATTACCATAGATGCCAAGACAGTCGAGGCATTGAAAGGCTTTGTATCTTTGGTGAAGTAGCCTACAAATATGGGACCGAAAAGACCGGCTGCTGAAAATGCGTATGTGTATACCAGCCATCCTAGGACATTTGGGAAGGCCAGCGACAATGTTGAGGTGACAGCCATAAGTATAACCGTAAGAATCCTTGATATCCTTACCATCTGCTTGTCGGAAACGTTTGGATTAATTGATTTCTTGTATATGTCCGTAGTCATGTTTGTAACAGTCGTCTGAGCCGCGCTGCTTATTGTTGACATTATTACTGCGCAGACGAGGCCTGCGAAGAGAACCAGCATCCAAGTCGGAAGTTGGGTCATGAACCATGCCGTTGCGCCTTCGCCGTTTGGAAGATTGGGATTCATGGCTCTTACGGCAGTCCCCATGAAATATGCCCATACAATTGCAAGAATCAATGAAACTCCGGACAAGAACAGCGAAAGATTGACTTTCTTGGGATCCTTGATGGAACAGATTCTCTGATAGTAAATTTGGTTTGTGCATCCACCCGGAAGAGCGGAGGTAAACCAAAGGGCGACTGTTACCCATCCGACGCTTACAAATCCGCCGGGGAAAGATATGTTTTCTACAGGGACATTGGGGCTGCTGAATATGGCGCTTGTTCCTCCGCCCATATTGCTTGCGAAAACAACGCAAAGGCCGCAAATTACAATCATGAAGCAGGCGAAAATGAAGTCTGTCCATGCAACCGTCTTAAGACCCGACGGCATTATGAAGAAGAGGCTGATAATCGAAATCCCTATTACAAGAACCGGTGCAGAAATTCCTGTGATTCCGGAGTAAAGTATTCCGAAAGCCCCAAGCTGCGATGTAATCCATCCGAATGGCACTATGAGTGCGAAAAAAGCTCCGAGAATTGAAAGCGCCTTGTTTTTTCCATAAAAATCTTCGAGAATATCGGGAATGGTCGTGAAGTTTCGGCTTCTGATCCATGGCGCAAGAAGCATCAGCACAAAGAAGGGAATTGATGCCGCTATCCCGTATGTGACTGTCGAGAGACCGAGGCTGTAGCCCCTTCCTACAAGAGCTACCAAAACGCCTCCGCCCATTGCGCTTGCAAACTGGGTCCCTACAATTACATAGGTTGGAAGATCCCTACCTCCAACTGACCAGTCATCAGCCGAGACTGCCTGTTTCTTGCTTTTAATGAAAGAGTACAGAAACGGGACTAACATTATAAACAAACTGCTTAATAAGATTAATACATTATTGCTCATGTTTTCCTCCTTGAGATATCATATTTATAATTTCATAAAAATTATACTTTTCAAATGGCGCCGGCAAAGGAAAACACCAATGCCGGCACGCGGCAAAATTTCTACGCCTCTACAACTTTTGTTTTGGTGCAGTATTTTTCAACTACGTCTTCAAGAACTTCAATCCCCAAGCCGCTTTCTGTGCTTACGCATATGTTTCCGTCCTTTATCTGTTCGGAGAATGTGCTTATGTCAGCTTCAAGCCGTGTCGGCGAGAAGTAAGCATGGCCGTATTCATACAGGTTTCTGGTAGATGCCCCAAGGGCCAAACTGGCGGCCTGGGTTACTCCTTCCTCTATCATCGAATTGAAGAGGCAGTCTATGCCGAAGAATCCGGCAAGGTCTATGATCTCCTTGGTCCTGAAGATACCACCGTTCTTGCTGACCTTCATGCTGAATACATCCACGGCCTTTTCTTTTATGAGTATCTTTGCGTTTTCGAGCGACATTACACTCTCGTCGGCCGAAAGTGCCATGTCTGTCTTTTCCTTTATCTTTACAAGACCGTCTACATCCCAAGCTGCTATTGGCTGCTCGAAAAGCTCAAGCTTGCAGGAATCTATACCCTTTATGTAGCGAATCGCGCGCCTGACGTCCCAACCCTGGTTGGCGTCGGCAATCAGCGGATATCCCGCCCCGACTGCCTCTCTTATGGCGTGGGTCCTGTCTATGTCAAGCTCTACGTCAGATCCTCCAACCTTGACCATGATGGACTTGTATCCCTTGCCAAGCATTCCGATTGCATCCTGCGCATTCTTTTCCGGAGAACCTCCGCCTATGGAACCCATTATGGGCAGCTCCTCGCGCAGTTTGCCTCCAAGTATTTCGCAAACCGGAAGGCCGGCGAATTTTCCGAGTATGTCGTAGCATGCCATGTCAAGGGCCGCTTTGGCCAAGTGCATGTCCTTGGTGATTCCATCCATCACCTCGTGAACCTTGGCTATGTTGAGGGGACTTCTCCCGATGAGGGCAGGCGCAAGCGCCTCTGAAATCACAACAAATACCGTTTCAGGGCTTTCTCCTGTGAACAGGGGCATGGCGTCCGTTTCCCCGTATCCGACAATTCCTTCGTCGGTATGTATCTTTACCACTACGGGCTCGGTGTTGTAAAGCGTACCGTAGAGTTTGGAAAGCTTGTATGGTTTAGGAAGCGGTATGCTCAGTTTCTTTATTTCTATTTTTGTTATTTTCATCTATTCTCCCCCTGCTTCAATCCTGTCTCAAGGAATTTGTTTATCTCTTCAACGCTCATGCCCGCAAGTCCCAGTCTTTCCAAAGTTCTTCCGTTTTCTCTGAAATTCCGTTTCAGGAGGAATCCACCGAGCGCTGCTACCGTCTCCATCCTCTCGGTGGCAACGCCGGCGAGCTTTCCAAACTCCATCATGGGAAGAAGTCCCATGGGTATGTCCTCAAGAACATATCTTGTGTCCACCCTTTTCTGCCCCTGAATTCCGCCGTAAGCCTCTGTGTTCCTTACAGCTTCTGTGAGATTTTCGCCCTTTGATCCGTATAAAAGTTCGTACCACTCCATTACCGGCTTTAGCTCTATCCCGAATGCCTCTCCTACAGCAATTCTTTCCTTGTCTATTTCTATCACGAAGTCTCCGATTGTGGGAGTGATTCCGTCCCAATAGTATTTCCAGTCTCGTCCGGACTCTATCATGGATGTGTTTAGAAGTGTGGGCCCGGGATGAACCACGCTGTTAAGGTTCTCAAGGCTTGTCTGCAAAACGTTCTTGCCTGCATACATCATGGGATAAGCCTCATTTATTTTTTCGAGTACCACGCTTGTCTTGTTGGAGGGAAGAGCGGCAACCATCAAACGATCCTTTATTCCAAGTATGCTTACCTTTCCCGGCTCGCTGAGCCTGGCTGCATAAATGAGAGACATGGCCTCGCTTATTATTATGTCTGCAGTGCAGCCTTCCTCTTCAAGAACCTTCTTGAATTCAAGAGCTCCGCAAGTCGCACCCGGATGAATGAAGAGAATCTGCCCGTCCCTCATGCTCCCGGCCAGGCTTTTGGCAATAGCCCTGTGGGCAAGTGCCGGAGCTACAACCATTACTATGTCCGCTCCTTCAAGAGCCTTGTCAATGTCGAGTGTGGCAAATTCAATCTCGCCGAATCCCTTTACAACCCCGTCGACTTGTATCCCGCCTTTTTTATTTATTGCCTCGATTGTTTCAGCTGCTATGTCGTAAATCCTTACCGGAAAACCCATTATAGCCAAATGTCCTGAAGTTGCCTGGCCTCCGTTTCCTCCGCCAATTACCGCCCAAACTGTTTTCTTTGCAGTTTCCTTTTTCATTTTCTACCCCCTGCTATGTATATAATGTATTATTGTCTAACTGTCTGACAACCATACTGTATAACATGTCTTTCGCTTTGTCAATATATTTTCTGAAAAATCACGCAAAAAAAACGCCTGCATGTTTTTCACCACAGACGTTCTTTTCATTGTTAAATGTTTCTGCCGCCGGCTTCCCGCGCTTTTTACTTTTTGCCCGTTTCAAGATACCGGTTGATTTCTTCCACGCTCATTCCGTCAAGCCCAAGGGTCTTGAGGTTTCTTCCATCTTCCCTGAGATTCTTCTTTAAGAGAAAGCCTCCCATTGAGATAACTGTATCCATGCGTTCTGTATCGACATTTCCGAGCCTTCCCAATTCCACCATGGGAAGGAGCCCCATAGGAATATCCTCCAGCAAGAATCGCGTATCCACCCTGTCTGGACCTGAAATTCCTTCGTAAGCTTTTGTGTTTCTTACGGCCTCGGTCAAATTTTTCCCTTCAGCTGAATACTCCAAAATATACCACTCCATTATGGACTTGAGTTCAAGTCCAAAGACCTTGCCCACTTCGCGTCTCTCTTTATCTATTTGCAGAGCAAAATCACCTATTGTAGGCGTTATTCCATCCCAATAATACTTCCAGTCCCTTCCCGACTCGATCATTGATGTATTGAGTATGCTCGGTCCCGGATGAACAACCGGATTTAAATTTTCAAGGCTCGTATGCAGCACATTCTTGCCTGCATACATCATCGGAAAGGCTTCCTTAATTCTTTCAAGAACGTAATCCGTTTTTATTGACGGAATAGCCGCTACCATCAATTCACCTTTTTTCCCGAGTATCTTTACTCTTCCCGCTTCAGCGAGCCTGGCAGCAAATATAAGAGACATTGCTTCACACACAACAACATCCGCAGTGCATCCTTCATCTTCAAAAACCTTTTTGAATTCCAGTGCGCCTCCCGTTGAGCCCGGGTGGATAAATACAATCTGCCCATCCTTAAGATGCCCAGCCATATTACTCGCTATTGCCCTATGGGCGAGAGCCGGCGCAACAACCATCACTATGTCCGCCCCTTCCAAAGCCTTTTTTATATCAGTTGTTGCAAATTCAAGCTTTCCGAACCCTTTGACATATCCTTCGACTTCTATGCCTCCTTGTTCGTTCAATTTGTCAACCGTTTCATCCGCTATGTCGCAGAGCCTTACCGGGAAACCCATTATTCCAAGATGGCCAGCCGTAGCGTGTCCCCCGTTTCCTCCGCCGATGACTGCCCAGCATGTTTTTTTCGCTTTTGGTTGATCCATTGCATTTCCTCCCTCGCCTTGTTTATGTATAATTGTCCTACATTCAGAATACGGTTTTTGCCTCATGTTGTCAAACAATTTGGATTCTTTTGAATGCATCAAGATCATCGCCAATTGTACTTGAACATTTTAAGTCATATAATATAGTAAACAGATAAAAGGAGACTTTCCCATGGACAAGGAGCTTCTATTGCAAGATTTGATCGACGACTATAAAAGCATATCAAGGCAGGGCATTGCCCCCTGCATGACCGATATGAAACCTGTTTTCAGAGAATACATGCACAAAAAGCTTCTGACCGTTTCATATCCTGTTTTGGGTTCATACCTCAACCCGAGAAGAACAATGCAGGGAGGCTTCATAACCGCGGCCTTCGACAACACCTTCGGGGCGCTTTCATACTATTCCGCCGGGAAAAAATTCATGGCTACGATAGACATACACACCCGCTACCACTGCCCCATATTCAAGGGAGACGAATTGACGGTCACCGCGCGCATGGTTTCACTCGGAAAAACGATAATAAGCATGAGAGGCGAGGCCGTCAACAAAGAGGGCCGACTGATAGCGACCGCGGGTACGGATGTCATGATTATGGATTCCGACTTGCAACAATACAAGCCATTGGCTGAATGAAGTGAATTGCAAATGACAAAACACCTTCCATACGGAAGGTGTCAGACTGTAGAAAAACACCAATTTCTGCGTTGCCATGCAAAACCCGTTTGGTCACGTATGTCTCTATACGCTCCCATCACTGGCTTTTTGCGGCGCCTTGAAATAGAAGGTTTTCTACAGCCTGTGATATTGAGCCTTTTTCACACCTTCCGTACGGAAGGTGTTTTGTCATTTTAGAGCATTTTTTCAATGCAAAAAAAGATTCTCAAAAATTCTTTGGGGACGGTACTTGACAAATACCCCTTATGGGTATAATATGTTGGCAGAGGTGATCAAATGGCAAGAAAGGCCAGGGAAAAGATTCCTTTCGGGACATATCTTGTTGAGCAATTCTGCATTGAAGGCAAGGTTTTGTTCGAATCCGATACGGACCGCCGCATTTTTCTTGAAATATGTTTTGAAAAAAAGGCGCAGTTCCACTTCAAGCTTTATGGATACTGCCTTTCGGACGAACGCAGCTACAGGCTTGTCATCTATGACAACGGCAGCGATATTTCAAAAATAATGAAATCAATAAACATAAGCTACGCCTACCGGGTGAAGGAGCGCGGCAAAATTTTCAAGGACCGTTACAAAAGCGCATTGTTGAAGTCCCCTGAAAATCTTCAGTCCGCACTGTATTCAATCAGTAAGGAAAAACCCTGTTGTGATTTCAAAACGGACTTGACCGAAAAGCTGCTGGACAAGGAAATTTATTTCACGCCCGAACATGGAAAACGGGAGAATCTTGTCACCTTCGACAGCAGAACAAACAGGCCTTGCCTTGACGAGCTTCCCTCCTGCATAAGCAGGGAAGATTGCATAAATTCTGTCAAGCAGGGAGTGATGGTCCTGGAAAGAGCGGCCGAGGTCCGTGGGCTTACTGTCGAAAAGCTTTTGGCCGACAAAGGACTCCGAAACATGGAACTTCTCAAACTGAGAAAGACTTCAGCCCTGTCACTCAGGGAGATAGGAGAAATTTTCGGCGGGCTGGGCGAATCGTCCGTATGTAAAATTATCAGTAGAAACAGAAAGGATGGAGGGAATTAAAATGGGATTAAGCTTTAGTTTAGATGACAACTCTAAGGGGAATGAAGTCAACGCAGAAACGCTTTACGACACAATCATAATTGGTGGAGGTCCTGCCGGCCTAAGCGCAGCGCTTTATGCCAAGCGTAAGGGCATGACAACCGGAATCATCGCAGGTCAAATAGGTGGTCAGGTATTAGACACTTCATCTGTAGAAAACTATCTTGGATTCGATAGCCTTTCGGGACAAGACCTCATGAAAAATTTCGAAGATCATATTAAAGTATATGAAATACCTACAACAACAGGATCACTTGTTGAATCTATTGAGGATGGAGCTTCTTTCAAGAAAATCCATACTGATAATGGAAAGGCCTACAGAGCAAAATCAATCATTATATCCACAGGAAGCAAACCAAGAATGCTTGGTGTTCCTGGCGAGAAGGAATTCCTAGGCAAGGGCGTAGCATACTGCGCCATCTGCGACGGTCCGCTTTTCGAGGGACTCGATGTAATTATCTCAGGTGGGGGAAACTCAGCCGTCGAGGCTGCAATAGATCTTGCAAAGATTGCAAGCAAGGTAAAAATTGTGCATAGAAGTCAGTTCAGGGCAGACCAAGTTCTTATTGACAGACTTGAGCAACTTGATAACGTTGAAATTCATCTTCAAACTCAAATTAAGGAAATCCACGGCGAAAGGCTGCTTACCCACATTATTGCCTTTGATAAAAATGAGGGCAAGGAAGTAAAAATTGAAGCAAATGGTCTTTTTGTTGAAATAGGTTATTTACCAAAGAGCGAAGTTTTTGAAAGCTTAGTTAAAATGAATGACAGAAAAGAAATTATTGTAGATAGAAAAGGTGAAACAAGCAGCAAAGGTATTTTCGCCGCAGGCGATGTAACAGACGGTCCCTACAAACAAATTGTCATTTCTGCCGCAGATGGTGCAAGTGCTGCCCTTAGCGCAAATGACTATGTAAACAAACTATAAGTGAAAAATGGAGGAATTAAAATGACTTTTTTAAATGAAGATATCAGCAAACAAATCAAAGCAATTTTCGAACCTATGAAGGAAGATGTAAACATCGCATTATTTGTTGACAAAACCGGATGCGAGTCATGTGATGATGCAAAGGGATACATGAAAGAAATGTCCGAACTTAGCGAAAAACTTTCTCTTTCCGTTTACGATATTAAAGGCGACAAGGAAAAAGCCGCTGAATTGGGAGTGGAAATGACTCCATCAATCGTTTTGCTTGACAAAGAATATAAAAACAATGGTGTAAAATTCAATGGCATCCCAGCCGGTCATGAAATAAATTCTTTCATTTCAGGCGTATTGAATGTATCTGGAGCCGGAGAAGAATTGCCGGATGAAATAGTCGAAAAAATCAAAAGCATAGACAAACCTGTAAATATTAAGGTCTTTGTAACCCTTGCATGTCCACATTGCCCAGGCGCAGTTTCCAAAGCTCATAAAATAGCCCTTATGAATCCAAATGTCAACGCAGAAATGATTGAGGCCAACACCTTCGGGGAGCTTTCTCAAAAGTTCAATGTAAGCGGTGTGCCAAAAATCGTATTCAACGAAGGTCCCGACCTTCTTGGAGACCAGCCAATCGATGCATTCATCGACGCAATGGAAAATCTGTCGGCATAAAAAACCGGCATGTGTTTTTAAAGATTCAAAAAGCCTTGGCGGCAAATGCCTCCAAGGCTTTTTTCTGTTTTGGCAATTTCTTTTAATCACTTTAATTTTACTATCATCTGAAGCTCCACCGCCGCATTGCCGGGAAGCGAATTGGCCCCCACCGCAACCCTTGAGTGCCTTCCCTTTTCTCCGAAAACTTTTTCGAGAAAGTCAGAGGCTCCGTTTATGACCATGGAATGCTTTTCAAAATCTTCTCCGCAATTGACATACCCGGTTATCTGGACAATTTTTTCCACTCTGTCCAAGTCTCCGATCGCGCCCTTGACCGCGCTTATGCAGCGCTTGGCGCAAATGCCGGCCGCCTCTCTGCCTTCTTCAAGGGTAATGTCCCTTCCCACTTTTCCCTTGTAAAGCAATTCAGTCCCGTCCTTTGGAGTCTGTCCCGCTACGAAAACAAGTTCGCCGCAAATGAGAGCAGGCACATATTGCGCGGCAGGTGCCGGCGGATCAGGCAAAATTACGCCAAGCTCCTCGAGTCTTTTTTCTATGCTCATCAAAACCGCTCCCTTCAATAATTTTCGGCAATGAAACCGCTTAGGCTTTCCAGACGGCATTCCTCGCTTTTAAGATTGTGCCTGTCAAGCGCCGCGGCATACTTCAGTCCGCTTCCCGTAAGAATGCATACCGCGCTTGAATCGCCGCTTATTTTTCCCGCACTTCTCAGCTTCCTTAAAGCGGCAAATGGAACTGCCGATGCAGGCTGCCCGAAAAGCCCTGCCTCCGCCATCATCTTCTGCGCTTCGATTATTTGGCCGTCATTTACTGAAACGGCAATCCCTCCATTATAGCCAAGCATCCTCAGTGTTTGATTCCCGCTCGGGGGAAAGGGATTTTCTATGGCATGCGCTATTGTCTCGGTTTCGTAAAGCCTTTCAATTTCCATTCTTCCGGCTTCGTAGGCACGGGCTATGGGTGAGCATCCGCTTGCCTGGGCGCAAATCATCTTTGGAATTCTATCAATAAGACCGCAGGCCAAAAATTCCGCGAAACCTTTCTCTATTCCCCTTATGTTGCCTCCTGCGCTTGTGGGGACAACTACGTAGCCGGGCATGACAAAACCGAGCTGCTCGCAAATTTCGAAAGCTATTGTCTTTGAGCCTTCAACTCTCAGCGGCGAATCTGAATTTAAAAAATATATTCCGTTTTCCTTGCCTATTTTAAGGCTTTCATAGTACATTTGCCCGTAATCCCCATCGACTCTGATCAGGTTTGCTCCGTATATGCTTATAGGCTTCATTTTTTCGCCGGGTATGTCCTTGTTTACCAAGACGAATGTCTCGAGTCCGGCTGCTACTCCGTATGCCGCTACCGAAGGGGCCATGTTGCCTGTTGAGACTGTGCCTATTTTGTCGTATCCAAGCTTGACGGCATGCTGCACCCCTGCATATGTGCCCCTGTCCTTGAATGACCATGTCGGATTTTGGCTTTCGTTCTTGAAATGCAACTTGCCTATTCCAGCTTTATCCGCAAGGCTCTTTGATTCCACAAGGGCCGTGAATCCTTCCCCCAGCGAAAGGTCTTCATCGACTTCCAGGAAGGGGAAAAAATCGGAATATCTCCCAAGCAGGTTCTGCTTCATTGCGTTTCCTTCATTTATCTTTCCGCTTGCGATGCGCTCAAGCTCGAGCGGCTCCTTGCATTCGTCGCACCTGTAGTGGGCTTGATTTGCATCGAACGCCTTGTCGCACCTGGTGCATCTGAAAATAGCATTTTTCACTTGAATCTCTCCCTTTTCCGTATGGCTTTCCTATGCTTCCATTATGCTCACAGAAGCCCCATGTGTCAACAGCGCCCCGGTTTGTGATAAAATGGTATAAGGACCCGGTTTCCAAAACTCAAACCCCAAACGGAGGAGCACACAAATTGAAAAATTTTGAAAAAGCATGGAAAATCTACGAAGAAGCCTTCCCGGAGGACGAGCGCAGGAGCCTTCCCCAGCAAATGGACCTGCTTGAAAACCCACTTTACAATTTCATTTGCATTCATGACGACGGTCAATTGGCGGGTTTTATAGCTTGGTGGGAGCTGACCGGATTTGTATTCATAGACCATTTTGCCATAGACGGGAATCAAAGAGGGAAGGGCCTCGGAGGAAAATTCCTCAGGGGTTTTCTGTCGGAAAAGGGCACCCATGCAGTGCTTGAAGTTGAAAAGTCATCTTCGCCTGAGGCAAAAAAAAGAATCGCATTCTACGAGAGGCTGGGTTTCCACCTCAATGAATACGATTACTTGCAGCCGCCTTTTTCGAAAGACAAAAATCCGGTCCCCTTGTTGTTGATGTCGCATCCCTCAAGACTCGACTTAAGCGCTTTTGAAAAAATAAAGTCAGAGCTCTACAGCAAAGTCTATTCCGTTTGACTTTCCGCCGTACCCAAAACCTCTTTCAGTAAGGCATGATTGACATCCGCTTTTTCTTTCATCTTCAAATTGTTCTCGACGAGAGTGGCTTTCATTTCTCCGTAGTTGTCCATCAGCTCGCTGAAAGCTTCCCAAAGCCTTTCGGAGTCAATTGCTTCAACTCCTCCAATGCCCAATTGCTTTGCCGAATTGACGTATGATTCAATTTTGGGGTCATACTCTATGCCCACGAAAGGTATGTCCCTAAGCCCTGCCCATATCAAGGCGTGAAGCCGCATTCCCACCATTGCGCAATAATCTGCGGAACCGCTCAGGAATCCTTCTACCGTGTTGGGTATCAGGGGAATTTCAATTCCTGAGCACTCTTCAATCTTCTCTTTAAGCTTTTCATCCTTTCCCTTTTGCATCGACAGGAATTCTACTTGGTACCCGTTTTCGACGAGTCTTTTTGTGAATTTGGACATTTCACCGATTATGCGGCTGCTGTTTTCCCACGGCCTCACATTTATTGCAACTCTTCTGCTTCTGCCGCCGCCCAAAGATTCATATCCGTAATATGAGAGGTCCGAAGCCAATACGACTTTGGCACCCACTCCGAGATTTTTCAGGCTTTCCACCGTTTGCCCGTCCCTGGCCACAAATGCGTCTATTCCGCTCAGAACCCTTCTTGTGATATGCCTGTAAAAAACTCCCTTGACCGGCCCGAAGCCGTTGCCCAACAGGACTACTTTCTTTTTGAGCAATGTGGAAATCCTTATCAGCGCCAGATAATACACAAGGGATCTGTTGCTTGTGACGTTTTGTATTATTGATCCCCCTCCTCCGACAACTATGTCGGAATCTAAAACAGCCTTTACTATGGAAGAGTACTTGTTTCTTCCAACCGTTCCTATTCCGTGGGTCTCCTGTGTTTTAAGGGCGCAATAGGACAGAGACCTTATCTCCATGTCCGGCCTTATTTCACGCATGATTCTTATTGTCTGGTTCAGGAGAACCTCGTCGCCTATGTTGTCCGAGCCGTAGTATCCAATTATCAGTGCCTTCATAAAATTCCCACCTTGTATTCGTTCTATAAAATCCTACCTGCCAAGCCTCTTTTCTTTGGAGGCGAAGGCCGTCAAAGAAAGCGCAAGCCAAAATTGGAAGCAAATCCTGTAGTCGAACAAAGTATAGTCTATGAGTCCGTGCAAAAGTATTGCAAATATGATTGTCAGGGAAATCAATTCCTTGAAGCTTACCCTGATGCCGGTCTTCATTATGGCTCTCACGTTATAGAAAACCGAACTTGCCGCCATGTACATGAACAGCACAAATCCCACAATTCCCGACTCCAGCCACACCTGCAAATACAGATTGTGGGAGTGGGTGGCATTGTAGCCCGGCATTTTGTAGTGGGCATAGTATTGGTGAAAAGACTGGTATCCGTATCCCAAACCGGTCAATCCGTAGTCCTTGACCATTTCAAAAGCGTTTTTCCATATTTCAACCCTGTAGTAGAAGGATGAATCCTGAAACCCGCTCAATATGCTTGCAAGCCTTTGTCTTACCACCGGAGGTGAAAATGCCGCTCCGGCAATCCCCAAAGGTACGAATGCCGCTATGAATTTCCAATTGTATGCGAAGAGGAATATCCCCAGCCCTGCGGCGTATGTTATCCATGCCCCTCTTGAATATGTGAGAACAATCTGATGCGTTATGGCTATGCACAGCAGGGCGAGCAGAAATTTGCCCCTTTTGCTCTTATTGCTTGCAATGAGCGCAAGCCCTATGAAAAATGTGTTTACAAGGTATTCCCCGTATATGTTTGGATTTGTAAAAAACGAATATATTCTCGTCTCCAAATCGGGATTTATCGACCTGTCGATCCACAGGTCCTGGTTGCCGGCGGAAGCCCCCGACTGGTAATATCCGTACAGAACCGGGATTGCGGATGAAAAAAATATGAACATGAGCAAAACCCGGATTTCGCCCTTGTCGAATTCGTTTGAAATAACAAAGTATGCCCCTATCAAGGAAGAAAGCATGAAAAGCTGCTTGAAGCAGGAAATGGGGTCATAGGAGAAGAGGCTGCCCACAAGGTTTACAAAAAAGAAGGCTATTGCGGAAATGTCGAGTGTGGAAATTAAAACGCTCTTTACTCCAAATATTTTTTTGCCTGCCCATGTCAGGAAAGCAAGCAAAAACACAAGGCTTGAGACCTTGGCGTTTGCAATCGGAAAAATTAGCGCGCCGGCATAAACAAGCGCCTTTTCCATTTTGATTTTCTCAATCATTGTATGTTTCCTCTATTCCTATAATAGTGCCGTAGCAGGCGTAGTCCTTGCTGTAGAGCGCAATCTTCTTTCCGATGGCCAATTTCTTGGCCGCTACTACATATGAGTCGTTCAATTCGGTCGCTCTCGCTTCTATGGTCAAATACAAATCGCTCTTTGCCGGGAAAGACACTATGGCAGGCTCCTCGCTGTCCATTATGGTTTCGCGATGGCTCACAAGAATATGGTCCTTGATTTTACCGAATTCCAATCCGTTTTCGTGGTCCACAACTATTTCTCCCGGAAATATGTAGTCCGAAGCATTGTTTTCAACTTCCTCAACCAAAAAAGTGATTTCCAGATCCACGAAGGCTATCTCCTTGCCCGCTTGGTCGCTTTTAGACTTCTGAATGTATACGAAAGACGAGTATAGAAGGCCCAGCACAAGGATTGCCATAATTGCTTTTTTCCAATTTTTCATCTAAACCACTTCCTTTGGCGCATGTTTTATCAAGCTGATTCCCATGGCGAAATATATATAGTAATAAAATGTCAGAACCGGAATTCCGTAAAGATTGTCGACGAAATTGTGAAGCAAAAATGCGATTAGGGCTATCGATATTCCCATTTGGATCCTGTTTTCGCTTTGGCCCGCAAATTTATATATGAAATAACCGGCAAACAGCAGAAATGCCACTAATCCGAACAAACCGTTTTCAACCAGTGTCTTCAGATAAAAGTTGTCGGTGTAAAAATCAGTTATTCCATACTTTATTGCAATAGAACCTCCAAATTGTCCGTAACCCTTGCCGAAAGCCGGATTTTTGATGAATTCGCCCAAGGCATAGGCCCACTTGGAAAGACGCCCGTCTTTAAGCATGTTGCTTATGGTGTCCGGGCTTACCAGATTGTAGAATCTGTATGCCCCCTTGTCGACCAGGAGCAATAACCCCGTCCCCGCAAAGGACAGATACAAAAGCAGCCTCCTGTTTTTCACAAGGAGAATAATCACTGCGGCTCCTGCGAGCGCCAGCACCGCTCCCCGGGAGTATGTGAAGTATAGTGCGGCAAGTGCGGTAAGCTCGCAGAAAACATAAACCGCCTTTTTCCTCTTGTTCTTTTCGGCCCAAATCAGACCGGCCAAAAAACCTATATGCATTATGAGGATCGAACCCAGGCTGTTGGGGCTTCCCAATACGGAAAATGCCCTGAGCGAAATGACATCGGTTGTGTCAACCCAGTTGCCCTGCATGGGAACCTTGAAAACAATCTGCGCTATCGCGTGCAGCGATATGAATGTTCCTGTAATTATCAATATGTCGATCGCCTTTTTTCTCGAGTCCTCTTTGCTGAATATGCGGATAAAATAAATCCCCCACAAAATAGGCTGATAAATCAGCCTGTATCCGTCCAGAGTGCTTCTTCCAAAATATCCGGAAGCCGCAATGCCTGCAATTCCCGACAGAAAAAACAATGCCGTCGGAACCTTCCACCATTTCGGAAGATGGCGGGAATCAAAGTCAAATGCGATCAAAGAAATAAAGAATATCAGGGCCAGCTCGTCCCATAGCTGCACAAGCAGAGCATTTTCTCCCGAAAACCTGAACAGGTAGTCGAAGAATATATAGAACAGAGGCAAAAGCGTTATGCTGTCGTAATATGGCATTTGCTTTATTCCGCCAAAAGGCGACCTTGCAAATGCCTTGGAAATCATCTTCGCCCCATCACATTCCATTTTATAAATGATTTTTCCGGTCTTGCTTTCGAATGAATCCGGCAATGTCTACTCACCTGTCTTTTCAATCTCCAAAATGGTGATTGGTATTTTCAGCCTTTCGGTTTCAAGCATAAACTCTTTTCCGACTTTAAGAACCTGATTTCCCATGAATGTTTCTCCGGATTTTCTAGTGCCGCTTCCCGAAATTGCGAAGCTTGTGCCGCCGTCGGCATTTTCAACGGAAACAATCGAAGCGGAAAGCCAATCCTTGTCATGGGACAAGCGGCTTCCCTCGAAGGATTCGTCCACATCTATTTCCTTTCCGCCATAGAGGCCTACGAAGCTGACTTCGACCGTCTCCTTTGGCGAAAGGTTTATCTTTGAAACCTCGACAAGTTCTTTAACAACAGCTCCTGCCATGATAAGAAGCAGGACCAGCGTGACAATGTCAATCAAAGCCCATTTACCCTTCATTTTCAACACCCGCCTCAATCAATGCGATATATCCTTCGAAGTAAAACTCTTGACCCTCAAGCACGAAGGCATTTCCCATTTTTACGCTTTGCGATCCGAATTTCATATAGGGGCCGCTTTTTGTGACGGGGATGCTGGCAATGATCCTGTAGGAATCTCCCGCTTTTTTTACCGAAACAATCCTTCCTTCGCTTTCTATGCCGCTTTTGAAAACCGCTTGTCCCTCTATGGCCGCCTTCTCAATTTCAACCGGCCCTTCATATACGACCGACACAGAAACCGTTTCCGTATTGCCGCTTAAATCCAAATCCCTTCCCTCGTAAATATTGTAAAGAACGGCAGAACCGAAAACAACAATCAGCAAGAGAATTATTCCCATCTTATTTTTTATCATTCCGGCTTTTCTCCTCTTCAAAAATAAGTTGCATTTGCCTGTATAAAAAACTTTCACTCATATATTTCACAGCCAAGCTTGTTTCGGTAAAATTTTGAACTTGCACAATCGGTTTTGAGAAAAAATCCAATTCGTAAAATTTCCAGCTCAAAAGCCTTCCCGCAAGGCTTTGCCTGAAAAACTCTGCACTCGTTTTAATTGTGCGGCAGAAGACGCTCGATTTGCTTGGCTCATTCATCCAAATCACTGTCCCTTGAATATATCTTTCCTTCCACAAACAGATACTTGTTGTATACAAGCACCTTTCTTCCTACAGCCGCAATCATGTCGCCGACCATAAGGGCTTTGTCAGTTTCAATGAAATCCGCCTTTATCGTAATGAAAAGGTCGTACTTGTCCAAAGAATCGATGGCGACAGCCTCGTTGTTTTTGTCCACAACATACTCCGTGTGGGGATGGTGGCTTGCGCCGGATATGACGCCTATGTTCGAACCGGTTTCATAGTCGAATACTGCATCGCCCACGTTGGCCTCGTCAACTGTGTACTTTGAAACCTCTTCGACCTTTACCGTATACTCCATTGCCCTTTTAATCCCACCATCCCCGGCCTCTTTCCCCGGAAACATCCTTCCGGCAAACAAAATCACCGCAAGCGCAACCATTGCAAGAACAAACAGATCAATTATGTTTATGGTCCCAAAAAGCCTTCCCTTTTCGTCAATAACCCTCATTTACCTTTCCTCCAAAATTTTATGGTATATCTCTATGTGGTTGTCTACGAATTGCTTCATCGAAAAATTCTCTTTGACCGTTTCAAAAATCGCCTTGCCCATTTCTTCCCTAAAAGCCTTGTCGCCTAGTTTTATTACCCTTTCGGCAAATTCAGCGGCTTTAAAGCTTTCGACTATATATCCGGTCCTTCCGTTTTCCACCACAAGCTCGACTCCACCGACATTGCTTGTCACTATCGGTTTTTTCATTCTCGCGCCTTCAAGCATAGCGTAGGGGAAGGATTCGCTGAGCGATGTGAGCAGGTTTATGTCTATGGCGTTGTAGAACTCGTATGGTTTTTCCACAAAGCCCAAAAAATAAACCTTGTCCGATATACCGTATGCCTCGGCAAGCTTTTGCAGTTGTCCTTTCAGCACTCCGTCTCCCGCAAGAAGGAATCTGTAGTTCTTGTGCGTTTTCAGGACCTCACTGGCAACTTCGACAAACAGCTTGTGGTTCTTGACCGTGTCGAGCCTGCCCATTATTCCGGCATAGATGAGTTCTTGCCCTTTTTCGATACCGTAATCGTCAAGGAATTCTTCCTTGTCCCTTGCAATATCTGTTTTCCCCTCGAAATCCAATCCGTTGTATACAGAAAAAACATTCTCATTCTTTCCGACCTTCCTGCTTAAAAGCATTTCCTTGAAGCTCTTTGAGACGCCTATATAGTAATCCATCTTCTTCAATGAGTTGGCATTTATTTTTCTGAAAACATATGACGCGGCCTTTCCGCCTCTGTAGTCGTCGAGCAAATAATCGCTGTGCACGGTCGTTACAATAGGAATTTCCGGAAATTTCTTTTTTACGAATGTGGATATGAAATTCGCCCTGGCTCCGTGTACATGGATCAGGTTGATTTTGTTTTCCTCGACAAGCTCCCCTATGCTTCCTGTCACGCTGAAGTCGAATCTCGACTTTTGGTTGAGGACCGTAAGGGGCAGTTTCAGTTTTTTTGCGTCTTCCGTAAAATCCGATTCCATAAGTGTTACAAGAAGGACAAAAACCTTGCCGTAAAGTCCGTTTATTAAATTCATCACATGGGTTCTCGCACCGCCTGTGTCTCCACCGCTTATTAAATGCAATACGCGAATTTCACTCACAGAATATCTCCCCTTAAAAAAACTTCATCATTTCGATCGCCTTGTTTTCCCATGAAATAGATTCCAGGTCCACTCCGCATTCTCCGGTTTCTTCCTTTGCAACTTCTATGTTGGCCAAAAACTGCTCATGGCTGTCTGAAACAAGAATCGTGTCGCGCAGCTTTTCCACCTGCTTGAACCTACTTGACACGACAGGGTATCCAAAATAAAGATATTGGTAAACCTTGTTCGAATTTACCGTTTTAAGCCTTGGATATTCGCTTTCGGGCAGAAACGGTATTATCCCTATGTCGAAGGATGCGTAATAGTCCTGTATTTCATTCTTGTCGACCGGCCCGAGATACAAAACGTTTTCAAAGCTTGAAAGCCTGTCCATTTCATCTTTGGAATCGGTCGGTCCGACAAGCACGATCAAGTCGCCTTTGTTGGCCTTTGCAACCTTTAGTACTAGTTCATAGTCGATCCATGAATACAAACCTCCTATGAATCCTATTACCTTTCCTTCTGTCTCGAATTCGATTTTTTTAGCAGTTTCAAAACTGTCCAGATCGACCCCGTTTTCTATCAAAATTCCCTTTCCTCCGGTTTTTCCCAAAAGCGTTTGGGCCGTAGCGAAAACCTTGGCCGAAATTTCCACCGCATGCTTTTCATATTCCAAAAGCAGCCTCTTCCATTTGGAGTTCCCGGCAAAAGCAATATAGTCGTCGCTTATGTCATAAAAAATGCTGTTCTTGAAATTCCCAATTCTTCCTGCTGAAAAAGACCAGTGCGGAGTGGACAAGACAGCCGAGGCTTTTGAAATGCTTTCGCTTTCAAGAAAAGATTCGAGAGCGCTTTTTATCAAGTAGTCGTTGGCTCTGAAAACCCATTTCGACACCCCCTTGAAATACGGGAGTCCGTATATTTTCAGAACAGACACGTCGCCCCTGTCCAATTCATACCTTCCAAGCTTTAAGGGATTAAACGAATTGACCTTTTCTACGTGGTACACACTCATGCCGTGTTTTGCAAAATATTTGGACAGCATATGACTTCGGTGCAGCAGCTCCGAAGCCCACGGGAGCATTGAAAAAACAAAAATGTCATTCATCTTCAAACCTCTTCTTTATAAGCTTGGCCGGATTGCCTCCCGATATGGAATAGGGGGGGACATCCTTTGTCACCACGCTGCCGGCCGCTATTATGCAACCTTTTCCGAGCTCCACCCCCGGCAAGATTATGGCTCTTGCGCCAATCCAGACATCGTCTCCAACAACGACCGGCTCCATTTCCGAATCCCCCTGCTCGATCATGGGAATGTCGTCCCTTCCGTGATTGTGGTTTGATGTGTATATCATGACTTCAGGCCCCATCATTACATGGCTCCCAATTGTAATTTTGCCTGAAAGTTTGGCATCCACTCCAATACCCGAAAAATCTCCAATTGATATTCCCTTTCCGCTTCCAAAATATGCGCCCTTCTCTATGTTTATGTTCTTTCCAGTTTTCAAAAACAGTTTAGACGCCAAAAAGCCTCTCAGTTTTTTCGCCCCAAAACTAAAGGGCCTCTCTGAGCGTGGCATATTGCAAGCTATTGAATAATAGAGTCCAAGGTATAGTCTTTTCATATTATGAATTCCCCTTCCTCTTTTGTCTCAAGGATTTTATTTCCATCTTTATATAACCTATTTCCGGCAAACCCATGTGCTCACTCATTATATAGTATAATACAATTCCCAGCATTATGCTCATGACAAGTCTCAAATAAAGTGTTATTGGAGCCTGGTTGAAGGCAGCTACGCCAACCATCATAACCGCACCGACGATAAGCACCTTGAAAAACTGCAGAAGTATTTCCTTCTTTTCAAGCTTTCCTATGCGTTTTTGTATCAGATGCAGCATAAGGAGCCCGTTAATCGTCACCGCTATGGACGTTGCAAGCGCAAGCCCTTTTATGCCCATTATACCGACAAAGGCCAAGTCGAGGACTATGTTTAGGGCTACACTTGCCAAACTGGTGTAAAAAGGCGTCTTAGTGTCCTTGAGCGCATAGAAGACCTTGTTGGACAGCTCCTGGATAGCGAAGCCCACCATTCCGGCTGCGTAAAAGCACAGCGCGCCCGAAGTAAAGTTTACGCTCTCCATGTCGAATGTGCCCCTCTGATAGAGAACTTGCACGAGTTCCCTGTTGATTGCGATTATCCCAAATATTATGGGCACGAATATGAATATCATAACCTGCACGGCCTTGGATATTCTTTTCTTCAATTCGGGAATGTTGTTTTCAGCGGCTAGTGTTGAAAACTGGGGAAAGAGCACCGTGCTTATTCCGAATATCATAGTTGTGGAAACCGCAGTGTATGCTATGTTGGCAAAATTAAGCGAAGCCAGCTGCCCGTCGGCGAGTGTCGACGCTATGCTCGAATCTACCAGCACATTTATATTGTAGACGGCTGATGAAAAAAGTATGGGGACCATTAAAGCGAAAACAGACCTCATCTCGCTTCCCAGCCTCAAAATGGGCTTATAGCTGAATGACTCTTTTTTTGAAAAGACATACAGAATCAAGACTTGCCCCACCCATCCCAGAAGCGTTGCATAGGCAAGGCCCGAGACTCCAAAATGTGAATTGAAAAAGACCAGATAGGAAACAAGAACCAGATTGTAGGGAATGCTGACTATGGAAGTTATAGCGAATTTTCCCTTAGACTGCAGAAAAGAAATCAGAGAATAGACCAGAGGAACAAGCACCATCACAGGAAAAAATATTCTTACTGTTGAAACGGTCAGTGCCAGCTTATCTCCTTCAAAGCCTATCGCAATAATTTTCGCGTACCACGGGGCAAAAAACATGCCTGCCGCTGAAATGAGAGTCCCGGCCGCAAGCAGCACCGTTATGAGGTTTCCTGTAAAAGTGAAAAGCCTTTCCTTGTCGCCTTCCTTTATGTACTTTACAACGAAGGGTATTGCCGTGGCAGTTATTGCGCTTCCAATCGAAAGAAAAATTGTTATAGTCATCCTGTATGCGGCAAAATATGCATCGCTTTCAACGGAAGTTCCGTAGCGGTATCCAATAAGCATGTCCCTTGCAAGACCGAACAGTTTTGAAAAAACCGTCAGATAGACGACCATCAAAACCGTATTCACTGTTTTGTTTTTTCCCATTTGATCCCCACCCGATCCTGCATTCGAATCCGTTCCCTTTGTATGTGTCTGATAGCCCTATCTCTTTTTTCGGCCGCCCCTGACCTTTGCTCTGCCGGCTTTGTTTTGCCTTTCCTGTCTCTTGCTTCTTAGAGGATTCTTTACGGATTTTTCTATTTTCTTTTCCGTCCCGCTTGCCAAGCTTGCCTCATTTGGATTGTGGACATGTTCTTGCCTTGGAATCCTCATTTTTATCGTCTTTTCAATATCCAGCAGCCTCTCCTCGTCCCTGGGGCTTACAAAGGTCACCGCTTCCCCATCTTCTCCCATTCGCCCTGTTCGTCCGATTCTATGGATGTAGATTTCGGGACTCTCGGGCATGTCAAAATTGTATATGTGGGTTATCCCTCTTATGTCAAGTCCTCTGGCGGCAACATCCGTGGCTATCAGGTACTGGAACTTCAAATTTCGAAATTCCTTCATCACCCTGGCTCTTGCGTTTTGCGAAATGCTTCCGTGTAGCTTTCTGCAGTCGTATCCGCGAATCGCCATCTCTTCCTCAAGCTTGTCCGCGCGACGCTTTGTCCTGCAGAATATTATGGCCATGAATGGTTTTGTTTTGTCGAGCTCAAAAAAAAGCGCTTCCTGCTTCCACCTGTCTGATGAATGCACAACCTTTTGCCTTATGCCCTCAAGGGTGACACTTTCTTTCTCGACGGAAAGCTCCAACGGCGAATTCATGTGCCTGTAGGCAAGCTTCTTGACCTTGGAGTCGAGTGTTGCCGAAAAGCAAAGCAGCTGCTTATCTTTGTTTGTTCCCTTGAGGATCATTTCTATTTCGTCCCTGAATCCTATATAAAGCATCTGGTCGGCCTCGTCCAGCACCAGCATTTTCAAATGCGCAAGGTCTATGCTGCCCCGCCTCATATGGTCAATGAGCCTTCCGGGCGTAGCTACGACAAGATCGACTTTCCCCGAAAGCTTTCTTAGCTGCTTGCCTATGTCCCTGCCCCCAAAAATTGAGAGTATGCTTGCACCTGTGCCTTCCGCCAGCTTTTTCGCTTCGGAGGCTGTCTGCATAGCCAATTCACGCGTGGGAGCGAGAACGAGACCTTGAATGTGCTTGGAATCTCTTTCAAAGGACTGGAGCATGGGAACGAGAAAAGCAATTGTCTTTCCGGTTCCCGTCTGAGCTTGAGCCAAAACGTCCCTTCCCTCGATTATTCTCGGGATTGACATCTCCTGAATTGGGGTTGGCGTTGCCATCCCCTGCTTTTTTAGTATTGTGTTCATGCTCTTGCTTACTCCAAGTTTTTCGAATTTGCCCATTTGAATTTCCTTTTTGTTTTCATTTTAATCTCGGTAAATTATATCATAAATGAATGGGGAAAGCACATTTGCGGCCTTTGGCAACAATGCTTCCCCCTCTTGTCTCCAACTATTTACAATGCCCGTAGAACGGATCGTATAATGTTCTTCCCCGGCTTGCCAAATCAATTTGCCCTTCGGACGGTTTAAAGTGACTCATCCCTTTCGCAATCCTCGAAAAATGCCATGAGGGCTTTTATGTCATCCGAATTGTTGTAGAAATGGAGTCCCACCCGCATGGTCTCATCGCTCGCCACATGGACCCTTATGCCCCGGGCTCCGACAACATCGTCGTTTAATCCATAGGCCTTTGGAAACCTGAGGTATACAATATTGCTTCTGTTTTTTTCCTCGAAAGGATTTACTATGGAAATGTTTTCGCTCTTTTCAACCATTTCATAGAGCTCGTTGGTCAAATTCAATATATATCCCTCGACAGCTTTTTTGTTTAGGGACAAGTATGCTTCCAGTGACTGTTCGAAACCGTACATTCCAAGCCAGTTAAGCCCTCCGGTTTCAAAACGCTGGGCCCCTTTGTTGAAGGACAATTCAAGCTTGTTGAAATCACCTGCCCTGTCAACGGTGCCGACCCATCCTACGTTATGCGGTATAATTCTTTCCAGAAGGCTCTCGCTCATGTAGCCTATCCCGAATCCAAAAACATTGTTCATCCATTTGTATGTCGAGGACGACAAAAAATCCACATGCAGCCTCTTGACATCCATTTCCATGGCGCCAATGCACTGGGTGGTGTCAACTGCAAGCAATATTCCATTCCTGCTGCAAAGCTCTCCAATTTCGCCAAGGTCGTGCCTGAATCCGGAGGAAGGCTCCACATGGCATACCGACACCGCCAAGGTATTCTCGTCAATCATCTCCTCGATCGACTCGAAAGGCACCTCCCCATTTTGGCTTTTTACGAATCTTACTTCAAGACCGTCCTTTTCCCTCGACAACCATGCGTTTCTCATTGATGGAAAGGAAATATCGGCCATTACCACATTGCTTTTCTCGGGTATTTCTATGTTGCTCGTAAAAGCGTTGTTGATGTCGGAGGCGTCTTTTCCGTAAAAAACCTCATGCTCTTTTGCGTTTATCATTTCCGCTGTCTTTTCGCGCATATTGTCGGCATCTTGCCAATACTTGAAATAGCTGCCGAGGTTGACTCCTTCAAGGTGGCGTGAATCCAATTGCCTCTTCATCGCATGGTAGCTCTTCTTTGATATAAGACCCGTGGTGGCGGTATCAAGATAAACCTGCTTTTCCAGCGCTGGATACTCTTTCCTGACTTCTTCGAATATGTTCATATGCTCTCCTTTCAAAAATTGTGTTCGGATCGCCTTCGCTTTCAGGCATTAAGCCCGGCGGAAAAAACAAACCGCTGTTTTAATGCGGTCAGAGTTTTCACTCCAGTTTATTATTAAAATTTCAACATGCGCAAAACGCTATTTGTAATGAATCACCATGCTGGCCTTTGCGATACCATGCCCGGAATTGTGGTAAGAGTGCGGCCTGTCTGCCTTGAATCTGATTGCGCTGCCTTCCTCCACTGCAAACTCGTCGCCGCCTACTTTTATAGTCATCTCCCCCTGAAACACAGTTATGAATTCCCGGGTTCCCAATCCATGGGGCTCGGCGCTCAGATATCCGCTTTCTTCGATCTCCACCTTATATACCTCAAACCTTCTCCCGTCCTCGTATGGAAAAAACGGATAAAGCCTGTACCTCCCGTTATCCTCGACCATCGCAAGCACATCTTCCTTGGATATAATTTCGGCATCGGGCGCAGCTTCGTCCAAAAGGGAATTGAAAGAAACTTTGAGTCCTTTGGCAATTTTCCAAACAGTAGTTATTGTGGGGTTCGACTCTCCCCTTTCAATCTGTCCAAGCATACTTTTACTCACACCTGTCAATTTAGAAACCTTGTCCAGACTATACTTTTGCTCTTCGCGTATTCGTCTGAGATTAACAGATATTATGGAATTCAATTTGTCCAAACCCAACCCCCCTTGTGCGTTATACGGTACATGGTGTATAATAAATTACACGGTGCTTTATCTTGTTCGTTATGTTCATTATAACATACATTCGAATTGGAGGTTTTCAGATGTTTAAGACCGGAGCTTTTCTTTCATATGTAATAGTGGTCTCCTTCACCCCAGGGCCAAACAACATACTCTCCATGATAAACGCCAGCCGCGACGGATTCAAGAAAACACTTCGTTTCTTGTTGGGAATATTCACAGGATTTTTTACGCTTCTGCTCCTGAGCAGCTATTTCAATCTCCTTCTTTTCAGCATAATGCCCAAAATAAAGGTTTTTATGAGCTTAGTTGGAGCCGTATACATGACTTACTTGGCTGTAAAGATAATGAAAAACGGGAAAACCCCGAAAAAAAATGATGCCGGCGACAAGCGGGACAAGGGGGCAAAAGGAGTCAACTCTTTTCACACAGGCCTTGCCATGCAATTTGTAAACCCCAAGGGGGTTCTGTACTGCATAACTGTCATTGCCAACTTCATAATTCCATACTACAAATCAGGAATCGCGCTCTTCCTCTTTTCACTTTTTCTTGCGCTTGTAGGGTTCTCATCTATCTGCAGCTGGGCCCTGTTCGGATCTCTTTTCAACCGCTTCATCGAAAAATACCAGAAACCCTTCAACATAGCCATGGGCCTGCTCCTGCTCTACAGCGCATACTCAATATTGGGAGTATCCCAATTCATCCATTGATTCTTAAATCAGCTTTTTATCATAATGAAGAATGCGTATCCGTATTCTTTATTATGTCTTAAGTAAAAAGCTATTTCCCTCTCGAATATTTGAACGGTCTCGGGTGCATCCAAGCCCCAGCCGTATTTTCGCCTCATTCTATCGATATTCCTTTTCAAGGGGCGGTAGAAGCCCTGGTCCCAGTCCGATTCGAGAACTGTGAAAAAGTCGACAAAATCATAACCCTCCTCCTTGATTTGTTCTATCTTTTTTTCAATCGTGTCGATTCCCGGATACTCGTCCGCCCAAAACTCAAGGCTCTCATCCGAAGGCTCCTCGACAAGCCAGACGACCTCGCTGCAAATGATGTATCCCCCGCTTTTCAGGTGCTTTTTCCATTGCCTGAGCCCTTCCCGGAAGCCGATTGCATATATGGACCCCTGTGCCCACATTAGGTCGAAGGCCTTCCCTCCAAACGACATTTTGTCCATCGACATGCATTTCCCCGAAACCCTTTGGCTTAGCCCTTCTTCCCCTGCTCTTTCATTTATGAACCTTATGTTTGATTGGGATATGTCAACCGACGTGATTTTCGCTTTTGGAAACATCTTTGCCATTAGGAAGGTGTCGGCTCCCTTTCCGCAGCCTATGTCCAGTATTTCTGTTTCCCCATCCTTTTCGGGATAAAAAGCCATCGCCTTGGAGCTTGTTGCGTCGCTGCCCGGTGAAAGCCTTCCCATCCCCTCAAAAGCCTCTTCAAAATGCTTTTCCATCTTGCTTTCCTCCCTTGTTTTGCTTTTAGCAAGTCACATCCGTATTCAAACCCTGTCATTTGACTTTTCCATCATCAATTGCTTTGATTTTTCACATGCTTGTCCTATACTTATATTACAACAAATCCGGGGAGGAAATCGAAGTGAAAAAAATACTGGTTTTAACAGGGAGTCCCAGAAAAAATGGCAACAGCGACCTTTTAGCAGAGGCCTTCATTGAGGGAGCCCGTCAAGCCGGACACGAAACAGCGAAGTTTAAGGCGGGACTCAAACAAATTCAAGGCTGCATGGCATGCAAGGCTTGCTGGAGCAAGGACAGGGCATGCGTAATAAAGGACGGTTTCACCGAGCTCGAGCCTATGCTCGAAGCAGCGGACATGATTGTCTTTGCAACCCCACTTTACTGGTTCGGAATGCCGGCCCAGCTCAAGGCCGCAATCGACCGCTTCTACGCTTACAAAAGCGATGCCTGCAGGCGCCCCCTTAAAGCCTCCGAATGCGTCCTGCTCGCATGCGGAAACGACGAGGGACCCGAAATCTTCGACGGTTTGATTGCTTCATACAAGTCTATGGCGAATTACTTGGACTGTAAAGACAGGGGAATAATTGCGGTTAATGGAGTCGATTCCATAGGGGACATAAAGAACACGGACGCTCTCGAACGGGCAAAAAAATTGGGCAAAAGCATTTAAGCTTTGCCCCCTGTGTCCCTATACGGCATTATCAATAGCCGCAAGCTTTTACTCAAACAGCAATCATGGGGAAATTTTTGAAGTCAGTAGACAAAAGAACGGTGTTTAATTTTAAAGAATCCATCCTATGGCCATATGGCCCGCCACTTTTGGAACATTCCCGGAGAGTCTATGGGATTCACCTGCAATTAAAACGACAAATTCCATTTCATTCCTCCAAAACTGCTTTTTTCATCTCATATCCAATGCCATCAGGCGGCTTCATCCGGCAGGGCAGGATGTCTTTTTAATCCTCGTATATAACCACTTTTATTCCGCTGCCGATTCCCTCGACAAATTCCTTTTCCTCGCCTTTGCCTAAAATATAGTGCATGGGCATGACAGCCTTTGGTTTCATTTGATTGACCATATCGACAACATCGCCTGTGCTCATCGTCCTGTTTCCTCCGGCGATGGGCACAAGGGCCAAGGTCACATTTTTGATGCCCTTTATCTCATCAACATAATCGGTGTCGCCCGAGTGGTAAAGTGTGAAGTCTCCCAATTTCAATAAGTATCCTACGTTGAGGTCCCTCTTCGGATGGCTTGTAAATCCTTTGGTGTATGCCTCTACCGCTTCGATTTCCAAGTCTCCGATCTTGATAGTTTCTCCCGGCTGGATGGGCATCACATGAAACCCCGCCAACCTTTTTGAAACATTTTTTGGGCATACCATTATTGTCCCTTCGTCATATATTCTTTCTATGTCGTTCTTCGAATAATGGTCCGGGTGGCAATGCGTTATAAGAATCAGCGAAGCGGCAACGGCGTCTCCGAGCCCGAAAGGGTCTATGTAGAGCACCTTGCCCTTGTATTCAACCGAAAAGCTGGCAGGAAGAAAGGCCCCTTTGAAGTGTCTGGAATAAACCGGTCCGCTCGAATAGACAGCAATCTCGCCGTCGTCCCATGCTTTGAATCTTTCCTTTTTTGAATTGCTTGTTTCGATGAAATTGCTCTTTTTTATCCTGACAATCAAATAAATTACAAATGCCGTCAAAACAGCAAGCCAAAATCCAATCATGCGATTCACCTCTTTTTGAATTTATCATTTTGAATCTTTGATATAGCACCGAATTTTTTTATATATATTCTAACTGTATACCCATTTAAACCAGCAACAATGCATCCTTATGTCTGGAAACAGCAGTTGGGTTTACCTCTTCGCCAAGATCAAATTCATGCAATGGAACTTTCACATGTCTCTGCGCGTCAAAAGGATGAGTGCAAAAACAAGCAAAGAGAAAAGGAGAAACAAAAATGAAAAGAACAGCATTTTTAATTGTCATGTCGGCAATGTTGCTTTTGAATACAGGAGCGGCTTTCGCCGGAATAGAACCGAAAGAACTTCCCGAGACGGCTTCAGTCGATGAAAGCCTTCCGTCCCGGATGCTTTATGAAGGAATCGCGATCCCTGCCCTTTATGGGGAGGATGCTAATCTTTCGGTTCTGATTTCAAACAAGCCCGAATACAATTGGAGCAGCGAAGGCAAATCGGGAAAGCTTGAAAACTCGCCTATATGCGAAAAGGGTTCTATGTATTTCCCCCTCAGGGAGATTGCCGAAAACATCGGCTTCACGGTCGAATGGAATGAAAGCGACCGCAGCGTGGACATATGCAAGGAAGAATTCACAGCAAAAATGTACATCGACAACAAAAATTTCGAGACAGGGGGCGATTTGAAGAATTTCGATGCCGGTCCGCTGGTGATTGACGGAAAAACATTTCTTTCCGAATCCGGAATGGAAAAACTGCTTGGCATTTTCATCACAGACCAAAACGGCGACTTGTTCCTGAATAATTGCGACGTTGAAATAGTCAAAAACCCCGTAGCTGGAATCGAAGATTGGATTAGTGAAAACAGAGAAACGGTTGGAAGGCATATCAAAAGAATGGACGGCTTTTCTTACGTTCTCATAGTGGAAGAGGAAAAAACCACAGGCGGATACACCTTCGACTTCAGCAACCTGGAGGTCGAAGGTGGAATCCTCCGGATTGAATATGACTTGAACCCTCCGAATGAACCGGCAATTCAGGTTTTGACCAAGCCCTTCTCTCTGCTTAAAATTTCAAATGAAATTTACCAAGTCAAAGTCGACCGCTTCGGTTACACCGGAACCATATCGGATCTTAAATTCGGCGAACATGGGGCGACTCTGTACCTGGAAGGCGAAAACCCCTACGAGAGATTCGACGACCTTGTGGTCATGGCAGGCATTGACACCGAGATTGAAGACGGAACATCAATGGACTTTAAAATCGGAACTGTTCTTGACGTTCAATACTCCTTCTCCACCAGAAGCATACCCGCCCAAACCACCGCCGAAAAAATAAGAGTGATTTCCGCTCCCGACATTTTCTCGACATACAAAGGCAGCGTCAAAGAAACAGTCGAAGATGAAAACACCTTCAGCGTAAGACTGGCAAAGGACTCCAATTTTGCCAACGACCTTATTGTCCATTAAAAAGGGAAGCTTCATGGCATCCGAGATGCAGGAGCTCGACGGAAAGACAATGACCGTCGAGTACACAATAATGACCATGAGCATACCCGCGCAGACTTCGCCCATAAAAATATGTGTTGAAAGATAGCCGCCGCAAAATCAATGAAAGCTTCATATAAGCGCATGCATAAAAAAACCGGTATTTTCATACCGGTTTTTTTGTTCGATTGGATATTAAAAATATCAAAGCGGATTCTGGCCTGATTAACGGCTGATTCCTGCGAATCATTCAAGCGGAATGATACGGGGCCTCTGCATTGGGTATAAAGAATACACGGGAACCGCATTGGGCAAAAGAACCGGAAAACCGTTGACCGCTTCGGTCAATCGTGATATATTCAAATTGACCGAAGTGGTCAACGGAGGGTGGTTCAATTGAATGAAAAACTGAAAAAACTCGATCCCGGGAAACTTGACCGCATCATAAACAGCGCGCTGGAGGAATTCGGGCGCAACAGCTATGAAAAGGCTTCGACCAACAACATTGTCAAGAATGCAGGCATTTCAAAAGGTCTTCTTTTTCACTACTTCAAAAGCAAGCGGGGGCTTTATGACTATCTTGAAAAATTTGTGTTCCAAAAGATGGTGGATGTAATACTTGAAGAGACTGACTTCGATGAAACGGACATATTCAGCCGCATAAAGCAGATTGCAATAATCAAGATGGGGGTTCTTGCCAGGTATCCCGGTATAGAGACTTTTTCAAAGGCAATATATAATGAAAAGTCCCTTGCGGAAATAAAAAAAATGATTGAGGAAATTGTTCCGGACATCTATGGCCAAATATATGTAAAGAACATTGACACGAGCCGGTTCAAGGACGGTTTGGATTTCGAAAAAACGATAAAAATCATCCAGTGGACCATCGAAAAATACGGCGAGGAACAGATGGATTGGGCAAAAAAAACCGGAACCGATCTGGATTATTCAAAAATTGTCTCGGGAATAGATCCCTATATGGATATTTTGAGAAGGGCTTTCTGCAAGAAAGGGGAGATGTAAGATGATAAGTGTCAAAAATTTGTATCACTCCTATTCAAATGACGAAAAATATGCCGTCAAGGATGTCAGCTTTGAAATAACCGAGGGCGAAGTCTTTGGTTTTTTGGGCCCCTCGGGAGCCGGCAAGTCAACAACCCAGGGCATTCTTACAGGTCTTTTGCAGCTGCAAAAAGGCGACGTGACCGTTGCCGGATACGACATAAAACATATCAAGAATGAAATGTTCAACAAGATAGGCATGTCTTTCGAGCAATCAAACGTTTACAGCAAGATGACCGGCAAGGAAAATCTTGAATTCTACAGAAAACTTTTCGATGTAAAAACGCGGGAACCTCAGGAACTTCTTGACCTTGTAGGTCTCGGGGACAAGGGGGATATAAAGGCGGGGGAATATTCCAAGGGAATGAAGCACCGCTTGACCTTTGCCCGCTCGATGATCAACAATCCGACTCTTTGGTTCCTTGACGAGCCTACTACCGGCCTCGACCCGGCGATTGCATCGGAGATAAAATCGATTATCAAGGAAAAGAACAAGGAAGGCGTAACGATTTTCCTTACCACCCACAACATGTTCATTGCGGACGAGCTTTGCGATCGCGTGGGATTCATTGTGGACGGGGAAATCAAGCTGATCGACTCTCCAAAGAATCTAAAGCTGCTCTACGGGGAAAAATTTGTCGATGTGGAATATGTGGATGGAAAAGAGACCAAAAAGGAATCCCTCTCTTTCATGGAGAAAGAGGACATAGGAAGATTGAAGGAAATACTGGACAGCTATGAAATACGGACAATGCATACCAAGGAGGCAACCTTGGAGGAAATCTTCATAAAGGTCACCGGAAGGGAGCTTGTTTGACATGAAACTATGGCACAGTTTCGTAAAAGAACTTCAATTGTCTTCCAAGAGCTGGTATTTCTACATCGAAGTCGGAATGGCTGTAGTTCTGCTTTTGATTTTGCTGCTTGCAGTGCCCGAGGAAACAGACAGCAGAACAGACGAGTACCTTTACGCCGGAGGCCTTCCCTCCGATTATGTGGATTTGATCTACAAGGGACTTCTTGACGACGAAGACGAGGACAGCGAGTATGAAAGGGTCCAAATAAAAACGGGAGGCGACTTGTTCGGAGCAGACCTGTTTGTTACGGACACAAGAAACATATACTTCGTCGACGACCGCGAAGCTGTACTTAGGCTGGCCAAGGAAGACAAGGAAGTCGGCATTGAAATAATTCCGGGCAGAGACGGGGGATTGGACTATTTGTACTATCTTCAGGGCTACGAGTCCCAAAAGCTCAAAAATCTGTACATGGTACTGCAAAACAACAAGGTCAACTACAAGTTTGTTGAAAGGCATATGGACAGGCAGACGGTCGAAACAATCGAGAAAGATCCCTTTGTGCTCAACAACAGGGAAAACATAGTTCCGGTTTTTCTTACCTACAACGGAAGCCTGATGGGGCTTTTCATAATAGCGGCATACATTTTCCTTGACAAGAAAGAGGGAATAGCAATGGCCTACGCGGTTACCGCTTCCAAGGTATGGCACTACCTCATGAGCAAGATAGGGGTCATGATGGTTACAACCATATCGACGGGCCTTATACTCGTGATTCCCGTTATGGGGGCAAGGGCCAACTATCCGCTCCTACTTTTACTTGTTGTCGCAACGGCATTCGCCTTTTCTTCCCTGGGCCTTGTAGTGACAACCTACTACAGGGACATGATGCAGTCTTTCGGAGCTTTCTTCATCATCATAGTCGCAATGATACTTCCAAACATATCCTACTTTGCTCCAAGCTGGGAGCCCTCATGGATAAAGTACTTTCCGACATACCACATACTTGAAGGTTTCAAGGAAGCCATATCCATAGGCGGAAGCGCCGGATATGTCGTATTCGTATCTATCGGATTCCTGGCGGCGGGTCTGATTCTTTTCCTGTTCGCCAATTACAGGTTCAAGAAAACGCTTACCATATGAAGAGGCGGGTGAAAACAATATGAACAGAAAAATTTTAGCGGTTTTCCTGCGGGACATGAGAGTAAGCACGCGAGACTTCGTAGCCCTTTATATAATAGTTTTTCCCGTTCTCTTTTCGATAGCCATAAACCTGTTTGTGCCCGGCATCAACGATTCCACCGTCAATATTGCCATGCTGGAGGGCGACAATCCCGAGCATGTCGGCTTCTTCAGGGATTACGCGGTTGTAGAGCTTTTCGAAACAGCCGACGATGTCAGGCGCAGGGTCGAAAAACGGGACAACATAATTGGAATTCTTCCCAGAAACAAAGACTACTATATCCTCGCACAGGGAAACGAGCCGGAGGGCATAGTCGATTATGTAAAAACGCTCAGAGCCTATGAATTTTTCGGTGTGACAGCCGAGGACACCAGGGTGGAATTTTCGGACTTGGGGAACACCATCCCTCCGATTAAAAAGCTCATGGTCAATGTGGCAATAATGCTTTCTTCCGTTCTTGGAGGAATGCTGATTGCGCTTAATATAGTCGAGGAAAAGGTCGACAACACCATAAGCGCTGTGAATGTGACCCCCCTTTCAAGAGGCGGTTATATACTGGGAAAAAGCATCATAGGGATAATTGTCCCTGTGGTCGGAACGATAACAATGCTTGTCCTGACCGGCTTCTCCAATGTAAACATGCTCCAGATGCTTATGATGCTGCTTGCAAGTTCCATAATAAGCATACTGGTAGGGTTCATAGAGGGAATCAACAACAGCGATGTCATGGAAGCCGCCGGAAACATCAAAATACTTTTCCTTCCCTTGATGGGGTCTGTGGCGGGGGCAGAGCTCCTTTCCGACAAATGGCAAAAGTTTTTTTACCCGATACCCTTCTATTGGACATACAAGGCAAATGACATGATTCTCTCAAGGAGCGGAACATGGGGAAAGATTTCACTCTATACGGCATTTGTTGTTGCAATAAGCGCCGTTGTGTTTGCAATCATTGCCCCCAAAATCAGAAAGGGGCTGGAGCATTGATCTATTTCAGTAATAAAACGCAGAGGATTTGCACAGACATGGTTTCGTTTGTGCCTGAAAATATCTTGTGGGAGGTGCCTTGCATTGGCTAAGATGAAAATTGATCCAAAGAAGAGGAATCTTATTCTGGCGCTTTTGGCCCTAGCGGCAGTCGGAGCACTGCTTGTATGGCTCCTGCTCGGGTCATCGGCAAATGTAGAGGTAGACACTGCCGAAAAGGCCGACATATACCGCAGCATTGAAGACACAGGCAAAGTCAGGAGCGAACGCAGCCTTGACCTGCCTGCCGCGGGAAATGGAAAAGTCCTGTCCATACTCGTCGAGATCGGCGACAAGGTAGAGGAAGGGGATTTGTTGGTCTCCATGGACGACAAGGCGCTGGCATATCAACTAAAGTCGCTCGACTATCAGATAAAGGCGCTGGAAAGCAGCATATCCCATCTGGCAAAGCCATACAGCAATCTTTCGCTTGAAAACTACAGGGCGTCTGCAAAAATTGCAGAGGAAAACTATCTCAAAGCCAAGAGCGACTATGAAAACGCACTTACCCTTTATGAAGCCGGCGCCATCAGCAAGTCGGAGCTTGACTCGCTTGAGCTCCTGAGCTCTGTTGGAGAAATGAACTACATCATGGCTTCAAACGAATCGAGCGAGGCGTCTAGGGGCGGCGACGACGATGTGCTTATGCAGTACGACTACCAGCTCAAATCACTGATGACCCAGCTAGAATCGATGAATGATGAAATACGGGAGTATCAGATAAGGGCTCCATTCGACGGAACCGTCGGGGACATATTCGTCGAGAAGGGCGAGTCCGTCACTGCAATGAGTCCGGTGGTTCAAGTGTTTGAAGACAAATATTATGTTGAATCCAGTCTTCTTGAGGAAAGTTTCGTGCAGATGGAAATGGATGCTCCCGTGGAAATCTTCTTTGACAACGAAGTTGTAGGGGGCTATGTTAGGAAAATTCACCCCACCATCAAGACAGTTGTTTCGGACCTGGGCGTTTTCCAGCAGAAAGGCATAGTCGAGATTGCGGTCGACCACGATTTCAGCCTGATCGACCGAGAGGTTGAATTGGTCTTCAAGCTGGGCATGCGAGAGGGAGTTCTTACGGTTGACAAAGATGCATTGATAAAACGCGACAGAACCGACTGCGTCTTTACAATTGACAATGGCAGGGCCCACCTCAAAGAGGTAAGCGTGGGTTCGAAGGGAAATTCCCGCTCGGAGATATTGCAAGGGCTGGAGGAAAACGACATTGTGGTTGTCAATCCGGGTGAAGATATTGAAGACGGGGACAAAATCTCTTATTAGGGATTGAAAAGGAGGAAAAACATGGGTGGACTGAAGCTTTTGGGAATCTTTTTGCTGGTTTACGCGGTAGTTGTTGTGCTAATAACCGTCAAAAAACCGGAGAGCATATGGAAAATGAAAAAAATTCAACTATTCATAAAGTTCTTGGGCGAGGGCGGTACAGTCATTTTCTTTTACGCCTGGGCCGCACTTGCCGCCGGAATTGGAATATGGCTGCTTGTGCGATAAGATGAACCGGCGAATCAAAACCCGAGCCTTGCGAGGTTGGGGCTTTTTCTCATGAGGCTGTCATTGACAGAATTATCAAAAAGCTATAGTCTTTAATATATAAATAAGGCAATTATCACAAATGAAATTCCGGGGAGGAAAGATTATGCCTGAAAACAAAAAAGCCGTTTACTATATCTGCAACAATCCTTCATGGGGCCATGTCGCCCTTCATGTATGGAACATACTTGACGAGGAAGGCTATTTTGCCCAATCCACGGGTATTTTTTTCGACGGCGGCGAGGTCATGAAATTCACCGATGAGTGCGGCGATGAATTCTATTTCGCGCCCACCAATACAGCCATCTGTTTGGATTATCCGCGTTATCTTCCTGAGATGAACAAGCATTTCGCGGATTTCGATATTTCCGGAATGGTAACCTGGCATGAAGGCGCAAACGCGCCGGACAATGTGCTTACCGTCCATTCTCTGGGAGACGTCAATTCCGGCGTTTACGGACCCGCAAAGCCAAGATATATGAGAAACCTCATGCTGGCAATGGACCGCAACAGGCAGGAATTGGGCCTCGAGAAATATCATGTCGCCACCGAGGCGACCCATTGGTCTGGCGCATACGGAGAAGGAAACAGTCCTTCGCTGCTTCTCGAATATCCTGTGGCAATGATGGACATAGAAGTGGGCAGCGACCTGAAAAGCTGGAACGACCTTGACGCCTGCCGGGCTCTGGCCCGATCCTTGACAAGCATTTTCAAAGACGACGGCAAAAAGGTTCACAATCTTCTATGCATGGGCGGAGTCCATTTCGACCCCAATTTCAGAAACGCCGTTTTCACTGACTGGGAAGGCGAAGCCTTCGGTATAACGCATATAATCGCCAACCAGTGGCTGGTTTCCGGGGAATACGACAATGAGTCCGGGCTCGAGAGAGCCGTAAAATGCATAGATGCCATTGACGAAGGAATTGAAGCCATAGCCTTCCATGACAAGATGAAGGGCTGCTACAAGGATTTGGCAAGGGCTTTGGGCGAAAAGTACCAGGTTCCCATCTACAAGCACCAAAAGCTAAGAAAACCGCAGGGACTTGATTTTAAGTAAAGAGAAGAGCCGGGCTTAATGGCCCGGCTCTTGCTTTGCGTTTCAAACATTTCTTTCTGCTTGCTCTACAGCTTCTTTACATATTGGGACTTGAGATACATGCCACCGAAGCCGGGAATCTTGCAGTCGATGTCGTGGCCCCCGTCGGCGTCCTCTACAAGGCGTATATTCTTGACCTTCGTTCCCATCTTGAGGCTCGAAGAACTCCCCTTGACCTTCAAATCCTTTATTACCGTTACGGTGTCGCCGTCGCTGAGTATGTTTCCGTTGACATCCCTGACGACTTTCTTGTCCTCTGAATTTTTTTCGTCAAGTTCCTCGCTCCATTCGTGTCCGCATTCCGGGCACACAAAAAGAACCCCGTCCTTGTAAGTGTATTCCGAATTGCATTTCGGGCAGTTTGGCATTTCTCTCATCGTTTTCTCCTCCGTTTATGTTTTATTGAAATATCAGCAAGAACACTCCCACCTCTAAATAAAACGTAGGTGGGGGATGAATTGTCTAAAAGAACGTGTGTTCGACATATTCACCTAATCATGGTATAATATGGATATATCGAGGTGATTGTATTGTTGAAACATAAAGCATATAAATTCAGAATGTATCCAAATAAAGCCCAGCAGATCTTGATTGCCAAAACAATTGGGTGAGCCGCTTTGCCTTCAACAAGTCTTTAAACGATTGGAACAAATCATACAAAGAAACCGGCAAGGGTTTGTCCTATAGCGCTTGTTCTTCAGAATTGCCCGGTTTAAAAAGACAATTTCCATGGCTTAAGGAAGTAGACTCCACAGCGCTTCAGTAATCCATAAGAAATCTTGCCGACGGATACAGCCGGTTTT
>Ga0209942_1000057_pt1 | contig 71427 bp, 57 predicted proteins | sample SalPonR1_A_D2_MG_FD_185695 | JGI IMG/M metagenome (GOLD analysis project Ga0209942, IMG submission 185695) | Salt pond soil microbial communities from South San Francisco under conditions of wetland restoration - Salt Pond MetaG R1_A_D2_MG... ...
TTTCATTGGATTAAAATTCAGGCAACTATTTCACTGTGACCTGAATTTGTGAAAAAAGATGATCCCATAAAATTATAATTTCCATCGTGCGATTACACGGCGGTGTTCACTGTGTGAGGTACATGCGTAAAGGTTTTTTTCATCGCCCCATTGAAAAGAGTAGACCGATGCGGCCAAAAAGTTTTCCTCTCCCTGGCTCCCGCCCTTAATATCCAGCCAGTACCCGGGGGTAGGTGCTGCAAATCCGATCATTCCTTCCTGATGCACAAAATAGGCTGCCCTGTTTCCATCGGGGGACGGAGAAAAACTGTGTTTCCATTGATCCCCGGCCGGATCGAAAACTGTGATTCTGCTGCTCAGTAAACCACGGGGATGATGGGTTGCGAGGAGCCGGCCATTACCTGAATAAAACCGTATTTCCTTATCCGATGGTTGTACGACCCGGATTTCCGGCCTTGCCGGTTCTGCCTCTTCCGCACACTGTTTTTGATTGGTTTTTACAATTGTAAGAGGGGTACTTGTCAGGTCAATTGCATAAAAGTATCTCTCAACCGGACGCGCCCGAACGGATAATCTTGTCCGGGAGCCTGTGTTATCCGCATCCATCTGTTGTGTTCTTTTTGGCTCACCTTGCTTCAACACGGTCTGTGAATAATAAACCGTTTTTTGATCCGGGCTGAAACAGCCGATTGCATCCGGACCCAGGCCTTTGTTAATGAACTCTTTAACCTCGTCATCGGGCTCGGGAATATGGTTTTCACCGGTTTCAAGGTTCACAAACAGGGACCTGCGTTGATGGGTTGGCAATAAAGATCCCTCATTCTCAAAATAGGGTGATGTATCTCCCAGGTGCTGCAGCCATCTGCCATCCTGTGAAAGATTGAACTCACACCAGGGCCCTTCGGCGATCGCGATTATCACACCGCCCGATTTTTCCGGGTCTTCCGATGTGGTGCAGTTTTGCATCATCAAAACGATAATAGCCAGGACAAGTATGTTGGTTCTGTTGATATTCAATTGGTTACAGGCAGTTTAGTATTTGTATTTAATGTAACAAGAGGTCTGTAGAGGTGGTTTGTCACAGATCAACAACTATTGAAGTTATTTGACGAATACTTGGGTATTAAGACAGTTAAAGCCTGGCTATAATGAGTGGGGATTAAAAAGCACAATTCTCTCGATCTGCACAGCCACACCGGTGTTTTATAGTTAATGTTGTGCATTGTGCCTGCAATTAATAGGATCTTTGACTTATAGCACCATCACTTATTTCTTAATTCTACAATAAGTCCATCTTTAACGCAATCATATATGTAAGCAAGAACAGCTTGAATATCTTCTTTTTTCAGGTGAGGGTATGATTGGAGTATTATTTCTTCATTTCAACCGTCAGCCAAACGCTCCAAAAGGAATTCAACAGATATACGTGTTCCTTTGATCACAGGTTCACCGAGAAGCACGTTCTTATCTGATACTATTCTTTCTTTCCAGTTCACATTCAGAAATACATAAATAAATGCATAAATGTTCTCGGTTGGGCATAGAGCACAACCGTTTGCGGTATGGAAAGTTGCCGATTGCGGGCGATTTCCTGTCAAGTTACACAAAAGTTGAAGCGGGCTACAACCCTTGAATAACCTACTGTACCCGGCAATTTTTTATACCGCATGTTAGCTTTTCGTTGTTTATACTGTAAAAAAATCTCTTTTTAACAAAGAATACATAATCATATCGTAGTGTTTCTCATTCCAATACAGCCAATCCCGTAAAATTCCTTCTTTCTTAAATCGAAGTTTTTTCAGGGCTTTTTCTGAATAAATATTTCCGGGCATTACTTCAGCTTCAATTCTATTTATTCCAAGGTATTCAAATCCAAATTTTATCACTTCCATCAAAGCTTCTTTAGTAAATCCCTGGTTCCAGTAAGTCTTTTGTAGGTCATAGCCAATATTTGCACGGTGATCCTTAGTGAAAGTGTTATAACCGATTGTTCCAATAATATTATCATTATTTTTTAGTGCGATTCCCCAACGTATTCCAAGCTTGTCCTTAAATCTCTTTTCAAACCAATCAATAAGTTTCTGAGCTTCTTTCTCCTCTTTCAGAGCTACTATGTTGTAATATTTGGTCACCTGCCTATCCCCAAATATTTTAAATAAATCAGATAGGTGTCTTTGCTTTATTTCAATAAGCTCCAACCTTTCTGTTTGAAGTACTGGAAAGGTTTGGAAAATATCTTCCATTTTATTTTTCATACGCTTCTTCTATGATTTAATGTTCTGCGAACTTCTAACAATGAAAGCAACGGACTGGCTTTAGACCGTTTTTATTCGCAATAGCTTTTATTGTGGTCTGGCTTTATTTATTAATAACTCAATCAGGCTAATCAGGATATTATTGATTTCCTTATTAGCACTCCATCCTTTTTTTATTTCCAGATGTAAGTTGGTAAAAGCAAAAACAGTACAGGAATGCTCCATGTGCTGTTTAAAAATTTGCCGCAATCTGGTAGTAAAACATTTCGTTTTGTGGTTCTTGAATGATGTCTCTTTCAATGAGGACATCCGTCGCTTCAGTGTAAATCCAGTGGTACCAAAAGATAAAAAACTCTTCAAAGGAGACTTCCTGGTCAAAATTCAGCTCATGGTAGGTGGCTTCAAAATCAGGTCTGTTTCTGTTCAGGATAGCGAGCAGCGTTGGGAAAAACAGTTCAGGCATTTTTTGGGTTATCAACTGAGTATCATGTTCATCAAAAACATGGATATTCTTGTCCTGATAATTATCCCATCCGACATTTGATTCGGTTCGCTGGTTACCGTACACGGCAATGCCTGTAGAATCACTCCAGTGCAGCCCACGGTTGCCATAGATTCCATAAGGTTCGGTGTCGCCGGCAAGGTCATCTTCAACAATGGCAAGGTAATACCGGCTTCCATTTCTTAAAGGCCGCTTTTGGTTTAAAAATTCTTCTTCCACCCGTTCAATTTGAAAATTATCGAGGATCACATTACTCAGATAAAAGAGTGACAGTTCACGAAAATCATGGTTCTCCGAAATGTGCGATTCGTTATGGATTTCCTTTATCTCCGGTAACCATGCGGATATGCTGTCTGCAATTTCATTGGCTACGTTTTGGGCTTTTTCTTCTAATAAAATTCCCCGCTCCAGCGTGATTATCCCGAGGTTTGGTTGATAGTAATCTCCCTTTTTTGAAAGCAATTTATTTTCTATAAGGGCATTGATATGCCTCTCGGTCGTTTCAGAGCTCCATTCCAATTCACGTTCAATTTCAGCAAGAGGAATATTGTAGTGCAGGGCAGTCAGAAATTGAGCAAGACTATCCTTTTTAATATCGATGTTGGGGCCCTGGAATCCGGATATTTGATACACTCTGAACTTGGAGTCAAGAATATCATCTACTGTTCTGTTGTTTTCAGCAGAACAGCTTGCAAAAATAATAACAGCAAGTACGGTAATTAAAGTCTTAAAAGTCTTCATACATTAATAATTTTTTTAAAATTATGCGCTTGTGACGCTATAATGTTTTGTCTGATGCAGATAGGGATGACCACCCGCTTTGGGGAATTTTATCAGTCTCTGAACAGCATCTTCAAACTCTTGAATAAAATCGTCCAATAGTTGTGGGTCGTTAATATCGGTGACCTTATCTACGATTCTTTTTTTGATATTCATAATAGTTAAAGATAGTTCCTAATTCAGGAAAATGCGAAGTATTCAAAAATTGTTTATGTTTAAATTAATTTTTACGGACTTTTCAGACAATGAAACAGGTATCCGGTTTATGCAGAAGTTTTTCACTTTTCAGTTTTCAGTTTTTTCCACTTACCAGGAACAACAAATGTGCATTACGCTGGTGGCTGTGGTTAGGGGCAACGAGGTGTCGAACGAGTTTACCGTTACCGAAATCTATCAGCGACATCGTGAGGATTGGAAATTATTAGACCTGACATTCAGCAGTGTGCGGGATAGTCGCAGCATTGAACAATAATAGCTTTAAAGATGATTATAGCGGGGAAAATAAAAAACGGAATGTGTTCTTTGAACAGATTTGATTTTTCTCATCAACAAAACGAACTACTCAGTCCAAATTAACGTGGCTAAACCCGCCTGACAGGCTCAAAAAAGCTCCATTTCTCCGGGTCTTCAAGGCTCATATCTTATCTTCTTGCCGAAAGGAGTCAAAGCAAGCCCTGCCAGCTTGAAGTGCTGTTTGGCAAAGGGTATCCCGATAATAGTGATGAAGAGAAGAATACCAAACAATATATGGGTAAGGGCAATCCAAATACCTCCCACCAGGATCCAGATAATATTGAAGACAAGTGAGAGACAGCCTTCCGAACTACCGGTGGACACTACTTTTTTGCCGAAAGGCCAGATTGCCATCTCAGCGAGCTTTAGTGTTTGCAACCCAAAAGGAATGCCCACAATAGTGATCATCAGAATAAAGCTTGCTATGCAGTATTCGAGTGCAGTTATAAAACCTCCGAAAATCACCCAGATAATATTTCCCAGAAACTTCATAAAGAAAATGTACGCGTTTTATACTTGAATGAAAAATCCCTCTAACCTTGAATCGTTTGTTTTTTTACCCTTTCTTTCATAATCTCAGTCTGCTCTTCAAGTGTATTAAAACCAACAGCTTTTCTTCTTTGGTTGACTTTTGCTATGTCATCAAATTCATTAGCATTCATTTCTCCATTCTCGTCCCAATCAAATTGAGTTCCGTAAAGTTGTGGTTTTCCTTCAAAAACAGCTATTCGGCCGGTTAAATATGCAAGACTTATTGGGTCTGTCTTATTTTCTTCCACAGCTTTTTTAATTGCCCCTAACAATTTGAGCATATGACTTGTGGCGGTTATCGAAGCACTATAATGTCGTTTTGTAACCAACTTACACAAAAGTATAAAGATTGAATTTACCACTTTCCCTCAATAAGTTATATACGCTGTTGTGAGGTCGGCTTTTTTGTCGAAATAGCTTACGAAAGTAATAATTTGCATTCTATCCCACTTCATCGGTATTCGACTGAACAAGTGGCTGGAATCCCCCGTAAACCATTCTTTCGGCGTCAAAAATCAATCTTTTTGGGTCGGTTAATGGAGTAACTAATTCCGCCATTCTTGAATCAGTGGGAACTTGCCTGTTTGCCCTGTCTCGAATCTCTTTGGTAGGAAAAGTAACCCATCCAAATACAATTACTTCATCCTCTTTCAAATCCACTACCTCATGAAAGAACGTGTACCTTCCAATTTCAAATCTTCTCCCGCATACTCAAAGTATGCAAGTGCTCCATATTCTTTCCAAATTTCAGCTGCTTTTTCGGCCACACTCTTGTATTCATTCAGGTGAATTCGCGGAACCGGAAGTACAAATCCGTCTATGTAATTTCCCATATCATCATTTATTTATAGTTCTTTGTTAGTATTTTTGCCGTTGCACAACATTGGAATACCATCAACACTATTGAGGATATACTTGCTTCGTATACAAGTTTTATTCATGTTATTCTTAAAATGGTATTAGTAGATCAGATCTAATATTAAAGTAAAAACATCAGCTTACGCTAAAGAATTATAGCGAGAATACCATAAAAACCAATTTTAATTCTTAAACTTATAAATCATCATCCATATGAAAATCATCCTTTTGAAAACATTAATTTCAGGACTTTTTTTAATCACCTTGAGTGTTCCATCCCTGGCGCAACAACCTGACATTGAACAGGAAGTTATAAATCTCTCCCAACAGAAATGGCAGTGGATGGCAGACAAGAATGTGGACGAGCTTGAACCGCTTTTCCATGACGATGCAAGATTTGTACACATGAGCGGAACGTGGGGAAAGGCACGGGAGCTCGAAATCATTGAGACCGGGAGCATTTGGTACAAGAATGCGGATGTCCATGAAATTGTAACAGAAACTTTTGGCGACACAGTCATCCTCTGGAACCGCATTACACTGGTGGCTGTGGTTCGGGGCAGTGAGGTGTCGAACGAGTTTACCGTTACCGAAATCTATCAGCAACATGGGGATGATTGGAAATTATTAGACCTGACATTCAGCAGTGTGCGGGATACCCATAGCATTGAAGAGTAATAGTTTTAGAGATAATTATGACTGGGAAAATAAAAACGGAATATTTTCTTTGAACAGATTTTATTTTTCCCATCAACAAAACGAACTACTCTGTCCAAATTAACCCGGCTAAACCCGCCTGACCGCCTCAAAAAAAGCCGCCAGCTTTTTCTCATCCAGCCTGCCCTCTGTGCGGACACTGCTGCAGAGATCCAGACCGAACGGCTCTACCTGTTCAACGGCCCGCTGAACATTCTCTTTATTTATCCCGCCCGCCAAAAAAATAGGAATACCGACAGTATCTCTTATTTTTCTGCTCAGTTTCCAGTTATGGATTTTCCCGGTGCCTCCCAGTACTTTTATTTCCAGGTTCGGGTTGCCGCTGTCCAAAAGAAGTGCGTCTGCAAACTCCGAGGCTCTTACAGCCTCATCTACAGACTCTTCGCTCACAACATGAATCACCTGCACCAGTTTTACACCGGGCAGTGACTTCCGTAATTCCGAATAGCCACTCGCTTCCACACGGTCTACAAGCTGAATGACGGAGGTGTGAGTCCGCTGATGATGATCAATAATTTTGCCGGAGGTTGTCTCACTGGTAAGCAGAAATGTGGAAACCAGCGGCGGGACGGTTTTGGCAATGTCTCTGATCTGATCATCACTAATAACACCGGGGCCACTCGGCATTTTTCCTACGAGACCCACTGCTGAAGCGCCATATTTTACAGCCATAGCTGCTTCCGCTTCACTGCCGATACAGCATATTTTAATTTTTGGGGTCATGGTGGATTTTAAAGTACCGGAAGACTATTTCTCAAGAATTTTTACTACAATACTGCTTGGGTAATCCGGCGTATGGTAAATGCGCTGTGTGGCATTTATGAAGTCTTCCTTTTCAGCTTTGAATATATTTGGCACATATTTTTGAGGGTTCAGGTCAAACAGGGGGAACCAGGTGCTTTGAATCTGAACCTGAATCTTATGCCCCTTTTTGAATGTGTGATACACATCTTGCAATGGAAATTCTATTGGTGTGATTTTATTCGGCTCAAAAGGCTTTGGCACTTCAAAACTCTCACGGAACCTGCCGCGCATGGCTTCACTTCGAACCAGCTGATGGTAATTGTCCAGCTCTACACCCTCGGGTGTATGTTCGGTTTCAGAGACACTGGGCGGATATACATCAATCAGTTTTACAAAAAAGTCGGACGCTGTTCCGGTGGTAGAAACATACAGATTGGTTACTATATCGCCTGCAAGAGTAATATCTTCTTCCAGAACTTCTGTCTCAAAGGTGATCACATCAGGGCGGCGGGCTGCAAAGCGCTGATCGGAAGTCATGTAATCGCGTGGTATGAAAACAAGCTCTTTCTCTTCTTTATAGGGGACCGGGTTGCTGATATCACTTACATACTCCGTAAACCGTCCGTCTGTTTCATTAGGAATCTCAGTTTTGAGAGAACCATCATCCTGAAAGTACCAGGTACTCTTTTCTGAATGTGCCGGGGGCCACTGGCCAAACGTGCTCCACTCACCAAGACCGGTATCATACATGTATGCTTCAGGGGGCGCATCTATCTCTGCTCCTTTTAGATACTTCATGAAAAACGGGTACTCAATCTCTTTTTTATAGAATTCGGAAATTCCCTCGCCAAAATAGATATCGCCCACACGCTGATGCGGGTTGGAACTTGCCCACTGACCATGACTCCAGGGACCCATCACAATCGTATTTTGAATCCCGGGGTTATTTTCCTCGATAGTTTTGTAGGTATTCAGCGGCCCGTAAAGATCTTCCGCATCAAACCATCCGCCCACCGTCATTACCGGATGGGTAATATCATTCAGGTGGGCCAGAATGTTGCGGCTTTGCCAGAATTCATCATAGTTTGGATGATTGACCAGCTCCTGCCAGAAAAAATTATCTTCACCAAAATAGTCGTCAGCATTGCTCAGCGGAGTTAAATCTTTATAAAACAGGTATGCATCCTGTGTGAAGGTATCCGGAAAATCGTACCAGGAAGTGTCTGTCGGACCCTCATGCTGAATTCCAAAAAGCGGGGTTACATACCAGTATCCAAGCGTGTAGGCACCATTGTGATGAAAATCATCAAAAAAGAAATCCGCGATCGGTGCCTGGGGTGATGATGCTGCCATAGCAGGATGCGCATCGGGTAGTGCGGCTGTTGTATAAAAACCCGGATAGGAGATACCCCATTGACCAACCTTTCCGTTGTTATTCGGTATGTTATTTAACAGCCATTCTATCGTGTCGTTGGTGTCTGAGCTTTCATCAATTTTCTGTTCATCAGCCTGGTTTGGTGTCATCGTCGTATAATCACCTTCCGACATCCACCTTCCTCTAACATCCTGGCAGACAATAATAAAACCCTCTTTCTGCATATATGGATTGCTGATAATCTGTTCCGGGACTACGTTATCATCATAAGGGCGGCAACTGTATGGAGTGCGCCTGATAAGTATAGGAAATTCTGAGGCATCATCTTTGGGTGCATATACGATCGTATGCAGCTTAACACCGTCCCGCATTTCTATGTCATATCGTGATTTTTCATAATCCGAACTACTGAAATTATTCTCTTGTGCCGCCGCCGGCAACGTTAAAAGGAGAGAAAGTGACAACAGGCTTACATATGTTAAGATTCTATCCATAGCTCCATATCCGTTTTTTTTATTTGGTACCCATTCTTAAAAATAGCAGTCTGAATCTATTATTCAATCTGAATAGTAACTTGCAACCAATTTTTACATATGGTGAAACGGGTACTTCCGCTTAAGGAAAAACTTTCAGGTTCTGAGTTTTCAGCAGATCTCTTTAAAGAATTATTTACGTGCTATTCGCATGATCATGTCATGCATGTTCATGTGATTTTATGACTTCGCAAAGATTGGTAATTATGTGTAGCACTCATAAATAACCAAGTAAGGAGGCTGTCATGCTGAAAAAAATAACTCTTATCATCGTCTTTCAATTTTTAATCGGTTTACAGCTTGTTGCCCAACACGCGTCTGTTGAACTGAGCTATCTCTCATTACGCCCGTTTATTCATTTCCAGCTTGATTTTGATACTCACGGTTATGATGCATACAACTCTTATGAGTCATCTTATGTGAACGGGTATATGGATGGTGTTAATAAGTCCCGCCACTACCTGTACGACAGCTACCATCCGTATTGGTATGAAGAGGCTTATGAAGCCGGTTACCGGGATGGCTTTCGGGATCACAAGCTGTATGTAAGTCTTCGCGGGTATTCTTCATACAAAAGACACAGGTTTAACAGGCGTGATTATCATTCCCCTTACTATTCAGTAAGAGTCTGGCTTGATGGTCTCTCTGTGGCATTTCTGAAAGCACCGGCTTATAAATTACCGCACCGGTGGGAGTATCACGCACATCCGAAGGTAAAAAAGTACCGGCGGCAGCTGGCAGTAAATCACCGGAAGGGTTACAGTGGTTCCTATAAATATCATCATGCAGACCGTGTGTATAAAAAACGTACGTATCAGTCTCGGAAAGAGAGCAGGAGGTACAAAAAAAATCTTTACAGAGGGAATTCTCACGAAAAGAGATCAAACAATGGCTACACATACCGGAAGAAACATCTTAACAAATCCGGGAATAAGGGCAGGGTTGGTCAAAAGCATGCAAATCAAAATTCCCGCTATTCGGCCGAAGATAACCGTGAATATCGTAAACGAAGTAATAGCCGAAAATCAATCAGAGATCGAAGCGATAGCAGAAAAACCGAACGGAGAAAAACTCAAACCAGGAAAAAACGCCAATAATTGTTTAAGCTCTACGCGTATTTAAACTACAATGAATCAGAACTGACATTGAATAAAAACTTTATTACTTAAAACAGGTCAGTCGTACGGATCCTTCTCAACCAGGGCACCATCTTTCAGGTTAATAATCCGATTACCGTAAGCAGCCATTTTTTCTGAATGGGTTACCTGGATGATGGTCACGCCATCTTCTTCATTCAGTTTTTTAAAGAGTTCCATGATCTGTTCCGACTGTTCGGAGTGAAGATTGCCGGTAGGCTCATCAGCTAACAACAACTTCGGGCTCCCGATCAGCGCCCTTGCAACACCCACCACCTGCTGCTGGCCTCCGGATAGCTGCTGCGGAAACAGGTCTTTTTTAGCCACAATGTTAAAACGGTCGAGCATATCGGCAACCATAGCTTTCCGTTCTTTTGATTTCACCTTCCTGTATAAGAGCGGCATTTCAATATTTTCATAGACGGTCATCTCATCGATCAGGTGGTAGGCCTGGAATACGAAACCGATATATGATTTATGGTATTCCGATTTCCGTTTCTCGCCGAGAGAATGAACCGCATCATCAAAAAAGTGGTACTCACCTTCGGAAGCATCATCCAGGAAACCGATGATATTGAGTAGTGTGGATTTCCCGGCTCCGCTCGGCCCCATCACTGTTACAAATTCACCTTCCTGAATATCAAGATTGATATTTTTCAGGATAAATGAGCGTTGAAATCGTTTATCAATGTATTTGTCGATGTTTCTGAGTTTGATCATTTTTTTGAGCTGTCGGTTGTAAGCTTTCAGCGGCCGGCAGCTGAAAGTTTTCATTTTATTTAATTATCTATGAATTTAAAGGGATATTAAACCATATAAAGATACCCTGAACAAGCATAAAACGGGCCAAATTTATAAGCCCTTTCTATCATAAAATAAGCCGATATCATAGGGATTCACGAACGGCAATGAACAGTACCATGTACGAAAACGAACAGGTAAAGTTTTAAATTATATTTATTAATCATGAATCTCGACTTTACCAAAAAAGAATTGAAACGGTTAAATTTAGAAATTATTTAGCGGATAGAGTAAGACTGACGAATCTTTTTATTTGTTTTGGATAAATATAGGCTCAGGTATTAGAATAATATTGTTTACTAAACAACATATTTATTGTTTAGTAAACAATAAATATGTATTTTTTTATCAATCACATTTATGATATTAAAATCACTCATACAAGAAACTGCAGAGGCTCAAAAGAGTAATCTTTTGCACCTCGATACAGGCTTGAGAAGGCATCAGCTGGAAACAGTATCCGATTTGACCTCCCACGCTTTTATTATATCCGGTATCAGGCGATGCGGTAAAAGCACTTTACTTCATCAATTGCTTAAGGAGAAATATCCGGATGCTTTTTATATGAATTTTGAAGACCCGCGATTATATGAGTTTGAAATCAATGATTTCACCCGTCTCGATGAGCTTATAACCGATCAAAAAAGCAGGACTCTTTTCTTCGATGAAGTACAGGTAGTAGAAGGATGGGAAAGGTATGTACGTCAAAAGCTGGACGAAAATTTTCAGTTGGTGATAACCGGTTCAAATGCATCTCTTTTAAGCAGTGAATCAGGAACAAAGTTGACAGGCAGACACATCACAAACGAGCTCTTTCCATTTTCCTGGAGAGAATTTTGTGAATTTAAATCCCTTGAATCTTCGGAATCAAATCTGAAGAAATATATGGAAACCGGAGGTTTTCCGGAATATGTAAAAACTAAAAATGATGACATTCTGCTACAGCTTTTTGAAGATATCCTGGTCCGGGATATTGCTGTTCGTTATGGGGTAAGAGATTTAAAATCACTGCAGCGCCTCGCACTTTATTTAGTCTCGAATGTTGGAACTCTGGTGACCGGAAATAAGCTCCGAACACTCTTTGGAATCGGCGCCACAAGTACGGTCATGGAATACTTTTCCTATTTGGAACAAACATGGCTGTTTCATTTCATTCCAAAGTTCAGTTACTCAATTCGTAAGCAATCCGTTAATCCAAGAAAAGTATTTGCGATTGACACCGGGTTGATCAACGTGAACTCTAAATCCTTTTCAGGGGATTACGGAAGAATTCTGGAAAACCTGATTTTTTTGCATCTTCGAAGAAACTTTAAAGAGATCTGTTATTTCTCAGAAAAAGGAGAATGTGATTTTGTGGTTTTTGACAAAGGTAAGGCAAAAGAAGTTGTCCAGGTTTGCTTTGAGCTGAATCCGGACAATCTTGACCGTGAACTTAACGGATTATTTGAAGCACTTACTTTTTTTAACTTGAACTCAGGTACTGTCATAACTCATAAACAAACCGACCGTTTTGAACGGGATGGCAAAACAGCCCGGGTTGTTCCCTGTCATCAGTTTTTTGAAGATGAGCTGATGTGAATCTGATTTTTCATGAAACAGATCGTAAGTTCGGCTTCTCGCAACCGCCAATGAACGTCCGTTAGTTGAAAACGATCAAAAAAAAGCCGGAACTCGTTTGAATTCCGGCTTTTAAAGTTGTTTAATTGAAAGATAATTTAGTTTCTTTCCCGCAACTTAATATTTCGGAACCAGACGTCATCTCCGTGATCTTGCAACGCAATGTACCCGGGTTCAAACTTTCCGAAAACATCTGAGTATTCCGCAAATTTGCTGTTATTTATCATCTCTTCCCATTCGGATGTTCCAAGATGGTACTCAACTACCGCTTCGCCGTTTTGAAAATGCACAACGGTGCCTCTGTATACAAGAACTTCGGCTTTGTTCCACTCGCCGTGTCCGCGGAAGTTTTGAGGATCTGCCGGTATCAAATCATACAGACTTCCGGCCTGCCTGTTTCCATCTTCGCCTAACATGGCATCGGGATGGTTTGCATTATCCAATATCTGCATTTCGGGAGCAGAGTGCCAGATTGGCCTGTCTTCAAGCTCTTGGGCAAGGTAGAAGATTCCTGAATTTCCGCCCTCTGAAACTTTCCATTCAAGTGACAGATGGAAGTTTTGGAATTTTTGATCATAGAGAATGTCACCACCTTCTCCTCCTGCTTCTCCGGTTCCGGCTCCTTCAACCTTTAGAGCGCCGTCTTCGATGATCCAGCCTCTTTCCGGGAAGGAGTCCCGACTGTACCCTCTCCAGCCTTCCGTAGATTCACCGTCAAAAAGAAGCATCCATCCTTCGTCGATTTCCTGCTGGGTTAAGGTGTTAGGGGGTACTTCTTGTTCTGTTTGTTCTGCTTGTTCTGTACTCTCAGTCTGACTGGTTTTCGAGTCATCTGATGTACAGGCGGATAGTAATCCGATAGTTAATAGTGCTGAAAAAGCACTGAATAAATATGATCTGAGTTTCATAGCTATATTTTTGTTAAGGTTAATAGGTAATACTAGTTAAGCAGGCATATCCGGCAGACTCCAGCCATCTCTGTACCTCTTTTTGATAAGTCCGTTTGAAAACTGAATGGCATTGATCGGGTCCGTTCTTTCCTGCATAAATGTCGGATGGCCATCTTCAATGCTGAATCCGTCTTCTATAACGATCTGAATATACTCATTGGGATTAATATTTGTAAACTTCATCTCCTCACCGTCCCACTCGAGTTCTTTATTGAGATTCTGCAAGCGTACGGCAAGCACTCCCATAAGAACCATCTCATTAAATGGCCCCGATTTATCGAACGAAGATTTGGTCTCTGTTCTGCTGTCGGGACTCTCTTTACAAGATCTTACCCAATCGAGGTAATGCGCTTCTTCACCTTCAACTTCGCCAATTTTAACACGGCGTTCTGTTTTAGGCACATTCGGTTCTTTACCGGACAGCAACCATGGATCTGAGCCGTAACATCCATGCACAAGAATATCATCCGTTCCATGAATCAGAACTCCGCCTCCACGGTGGTTCATATCCCTGCCTTCAGGCCATCCCTCCGGTTTCAGTGGCTGCAGACCGCCATCATACCAGTGAACTTCAACTTCCGGAAGCCTTCCGAAGCTGCTGTTGCGCTCGGGATAGGTAAGCCGGACCCGTTGTGCATTCGGTGCTGAATCTCTCAGCAGAAGTGTAGAGCTTCCCTGTGCTTTAATCGGATATCCAAGCTCAAGCGATTTAAACGGTGCGTGAAGGATATGGCATGCCATGTCGCCCAATGCACCGGTTCCGAAATCCCACCATCCGCGGAAATTCCAGGGTGTATAGATGTCATTATAAGGACGCATTTGAGCAGGTCCTATGAACAGGTCCCAGTCAATAGTTTCAGGTACGGGCTGGCCTTCGGGGGGATTTAATCCCTGCGGCCAGATTGGCCGATCGGTAAAGGCTTCGATTTTGGTTACGTCACCAATAACGCCATTTTGTATCCATTCCGTAACAAGGTTAATACCCTCACCGGAAGCGCCCTGGTCGCCCATCTGCGTAGCCACTTTGTACTCTGCCGCCAGATTAGTAAGCAGTCTTGATTCATAAACAGTATGGGTAAGAGGTTTTTCAACATATACATGTTTACCCATGATCATTGCATGTGATGCAACAATGGCGTGAGTGTGATCGGATGTGGCAACGACTACTGCATCAATATCGTCACCCATTTCATCAAACATTTTACGCCAGTCCCAATATTTTTTTGCATCCGGATACTCTTCGAAAACGGGCTGAGAATATTTCCAGTCAACATCACACAATGCAACAACATTTATTTGGCTGGCCATGGGGCGAAGAACACCTGCGCCGCGCCCGCCGATACCTACACCTGCAACATTCAGTGTATCGCTTGGCATTTTTTTATTTTTATTCCCCATCCCGCTTACAACCCTGCTTGGAACAATGGTAAACCCGGCAGAGAGAGCAGCTGCCTTGCTTAGAAAATCACGGCGGGATAAACCGCTTACTTTCCTGTTTTTTCCTGAATCCTTCATGATATGGCTTGTTTATTTATAGATTTTATTGAGGTGTTATTGATTAATAGCTCACTTCCGGCTATTAATAAATTTGTTGGTTGATTACTGCTTTTTATATAATTGCAAAATACATAATCATATTAATCTTTTCTTTCTATTTCATCAATTTAAAAACAATTGATTTCGCTGAAGAATTAAATAACACTTTTAAATGATAATTGAAAAATTAAAAAGAATTAGCAGCTCACAGTAAAAAATTGTTAACATCAAGAAATAAGTTAGAAGACTGACTTTTTTTACGGATAAGCAGGTCATTTTAAAGTAATGAGCAAGCTTAACCAAAAGAAGTTCCAAGCTGGTAAACAAGCAGTGAACATATATATGCAAGAGTGGTCATATAAGTAAACATTATGGCCGGCCACTTCCAGGAGTTTGTCTCCCTTTTAACGATGGCAATTGTGCTCATACACTGCATAGCAAGCGCAAAGAAAACCATTAGTGACAAGGCAGTCCACACACTGTAGACAGGTTCTCCTGTTTCACTATCTACATCCCGCTGAAGTTTCTTTTGAAGCGAAATAGCATTTTCCTGATCCTGAACGCTGTATATTGTATTCAGTGTACCTACCATTACTTCCCGGGCTGCAAACGAAGTAATCAGTCCGATTCCGATTTTCCAGTCGAAGCCCAGCGGTTTAATAACAGGTTCAATCAGTTGTCCAAACTGTCCCGCATAACTTTGGCGAAGTTTATATGATGCAGCCATCTGTTCATTTTGGGCGGACGGAGCTTCAATATTCTGTGTGGTGCGTTCTTCAGTAAAGTTCGCGGGAAGGTCCGTTTTTGGAAAAGAGGCCAAAAACCACAGCACGATAGAAATGCCAAAAATAATTTTTCCCGCTTCTGTCACAAATACTTTCCCGCGATCGAATACATTTTGAAAAACACCCGACCATTTGGGCATTTTGTAGCCGGGTAACTCCATGATGAAAGGGGACGGCGTATCCGTTTTTATGAACTGCTTCATGACAAGCGCGGCGAGAATTGCCATCACAATCCCAAAAATATAGAGGCCAAAAAATGTGATTCCCTGCAGACTAAAAATTCCGAGAAAGCTTGTGCCCGGGATAAAAGCTGCAATCATGAGTGCGTAAACCGGCAATCTTGCCGAACAAGCCATAAAAGGCAGAATCATAATCGTGATTATCCGGTCGCGCCAATTTTCAATTGTCCTGGCGGCCATAATTCCGGGAATGGCACACGCAAAGCCGGACATCAGCGGAACCACCGAGCGTCCGTGCAAGCCGATCCTGGTCATGAATCCATCCATTACAAACGCTGCGCGGGCCATATATCCGCTTCCTTCAAGAATTGAGATAAACAAGAAGAGAAACATTATCTGTGGCAGAAAAATCACAACACCACCCAGCCCGGCAAGCACTCCTTCAACAAGTAAATCATTCAATATACCTGGTGGCAAGGTGCCTGAAACCCAATTTCCCATCCCGATAAAAAACAGGTCGATCAAATTCATAAATGGTTCAGCCCAGGAAAAAACAGATTGGAACATCAACAGTAAAATCAAACCAAATATGATAGGGCCAAATACTTTATGGGTTACATATTCATCAATTCTGTCTGATAAAGTGACCATATTATCGGACGATTTAGAAACTGCACCGGCAGTACATGATTCAATAAATTCATAGCGTTTCAGCACCTCTTCTGCAGTGTAATTTTTCCCGGAGTCTTCCAGAACTGTGCAGGCTTTTTGAACAACCTCCCGCAGTTTGTGCTGTTTCTCAATTTCAGGAACCATGTTAATTGCCTGATCATCACCAATAAAGCGGAGAGCTTCTGTCGTCCATATTCTTTCAGAGAGATTTGTATGTGGTTTGATCCAGTCATTAATAACGATTTGAACAGCCTTCCGCAGCGGCTCCCCGGGATTCCAGCGAAGCGCCTCAGGTGCAGACACAGCATTGGATGAGATATAATCGCGAAGTTTTTGAATGTCGCCTGATTCTTTGGATATGATCGGAATCACAGGAACGCCAAGCTTTTTCGACATATCTTCGGCATTCACCCGAATTCCCCGGTCTTCTGCTACATCAATCATACTCAACGCAACAATCATGGGAATTTCAAGATCCATGATCTGTGAAACCAGGTAGAGGTTCCGGTCGAGGTTACTGGCGTCTGCCATCACAATAACAAGGTCTGGCGCCGGTTCATGTTTATATTTCCCGGCTAATACATCGTAAGTGATCCGTTCGTCGATCTGTTTGGGATTCAGACTGTAGGTGCCCGGCAGGTCTGCAATCCTGAATTTTTTACTGCCAATAGCTGCGTAGCCAATCTTTTTTTCAACTGTTACACCCGGGTAATTGGCAATCTTCTGTTTTAAACCGGTGAGAGCATTAAAAAGTGTTGACTTACCCGTATTGGGATTACCGACTAATGCAATCGTTTTTTCTCTATCCACAGCAATAATTACTATTCAATTTCAATGCAATCAGCTTCCGCTTTCCGCAGAGAGAGGGAGTATCCACGAATTTTCACCTCTATGGGAAATCCAAGCGGTGCTGCACGTACTACTTCTATCTTCGCGCCGGGTATCAGGCCCATTTCAAGCAAGCGAAGCATCTCCGGGCCTTTTACATTTTTAATGGTTGCGACGCCTCTTTTTTTTAACTCTGAAAGTTTCTTCATTTACTATCCCGGCTTTACCAAAATCGACTGGGCAAGTGCGCTGTTTATAGCGAGTTTGGTATCGCCTACCTGTAAAATGATATTCTTTTGATTTGAGATGATAACTGCGCGATTTCCTTCTACACATCCCAGTTCCCGCAGGCGTTTAGCCTCATCTATGCTGCACGACAGGATACATATGTCGACGTTATCACCGGGCTTTACAATCGTAAGCGGGAGCATCATTGGAATTTTTCTTTATTATTTAAAACAAATCTAAATAAAGATAGGGATTTATTAACTCATAGTGAAGAAGAGGATAAAGCAAAAAATTCAATCGAGACACTTACTAACCGGCACTACCAAAAACCCGCAAGCCGATAGCTTTCTTTTCACCCCGACAGTATAATACAGTTACATTTAAATAGATCGCTAACTGTCGGGATTTCACTTACGCGGGAATCGCTTTCGCTCGGTGCGCTCCGCTCAACTTTTCCGTTTTCAGTTTTCACTCATAATCACTCAGATCTCAGCGAATCCACCGGGTTCGAAACCGCTGCCTTTACCGACTGCCAGCCAACCGTCAGCAAGGCAATGAGTATGGCTGCACCACCTGCCAGAAGAAAGATGCCGGGACCAATTTCAATACGATAGGCAAAATCTTCCAGCCATTGGTTCATGGCATACCATGCTAACGGCACGGCAATCAAAAAACCCAGTAGTACCAGTTTCAGAAAATCCTTGTTCAGCAGTGCCACGATGTGAGTCACTGTCGCTCCCATCACTTTACGTATGCCGATCTCCTTGATGCGGCGTTCTGCAGCAAAGGCGGCCAGGCCGTAGAGACCCAGGCAGGCTACAAAAATGGCGATAAAAGTAAATAAAGAGACAATCTGCCCCAGACGTCGCTCCGTGCGATACATCGCATCAAATTTCTCATCAAGAAACTCGTAGCTGAATGACAAATTGGGAGCATACACGGCAATCTCCTTTTCCAGGAAATTCATGGCTTCAGGTATCCGGTCGGATTGCAGCCGGGCCAGCAGTCGGCCTGGACTGGACCAGCCGCCGGATTCATGGATCTGCAGAACTACCGGCTCGATATCCCGGTGAAATGATGCAATATGAAAGTTCTCAATCACCCCGATCACCTCTCCCTCATTATCTAATGTAAAACGCCTGCCAACGGCATCTTCGGGCGACCACCCCAGCTCCGCCGCCGCTTTCCTGTTCAGAATATAAGCTCTTTCCTGATCGGAAGGGTATTCCCTGGAAAAATTACGGCCGGCCAAAAGTTCAATATCCAGTACCTCAATAAAATCATAATCCACTACGGCAGGTGCTATGGTGATGCCTTCTTCAGTTTGAGCCCTGTTATCAGGTGAAAGTGTTTCAGGGTCATCTGAAAGCCGAATGTGAAAATTTCCCGGTGATCCGTTGGCAACCGCAGCCCCCGCCACACCGGCGTGAGAAGCGGCCCTGTCACGTAATGTATGACGCATCTGCCAGGCCTGCTGGGTTGGTAAATTGATAGCCACTACCTGCTCACCGTCGAAACCGAGATCCTTCGACTGTGTGAACCGAAGCTGTTCATAAATTACCATTGATCCCATAATAAGAACCAGCGCAATACCAAACTGACCAACCACAAGTCCTTTACGCAGCATTGCGCCCGAACGGCCTCCGGGTAAATTTTTTCTCAAAATTACAGAAGGGGAGAAGCCTGACAAATAGAGGGCGGGATAGACTCCAGCCAGTAATCCCACGCCGATAGCTCCGAGTGCAAGCCATACCAGGAACATCATATTTTCTCCGCCGGTGATGTGTGTCCCGAATAACTGGTTGAACCAGGGCATAGCCACTTCAGCCAGCAGAAGAGCCAGCAGGTAAGCTCCAAAACTTAATAACACCGATTCACTCAAAAACTGCATTGCCAGTTGCCCCTTGCCCGCTCCTGCAGTCTTGCGTACACCCACCTCCTTTGCGCGAAGTGAAACCTTAGCAGTGGATAAATTTACATAATTCACACAGGCTATAATCAGTATGAAGAGTGCAACCGAACCAAAAAGATATAGATACTTTGCATTACCGGTAAAACCGCTGTTATAACTCATCTCTGAGAGATGAAGTGAAGTCAGTGGAATAGATATAAATTTGGAATTTGCATTATCATAGTGTCTGTTCGCAATCACATCAAGATGTTCATCCAACACATTCCGTGCTTCCGGACCGTTTAAAAGTGCGTACGTAGAAAAAGAGTACGCTCCCCAGGAACCGGGTTTCCTGTATCGTTCCGGAAAGGTCTCAAATGAAACAAGGGCATCAAATGTAATGGAACTGTTTTGGGGAGGATTGTCCACAATACCTGATATCTCCAGCACTATCGTTGTATCTTCCTGCATCCAGTATATTGATTCGCCCACCGTATTAATCTCACCGAATAACTGTTGGCTGGTGCGCTTCGTCAATACTATTTGTCCGGGTGCCTCCAGAGCAAATTCTTTGTTTCCATATAGCAAATCAAATGAAAATATATCAAAGAAACCGGGTTCAGAATATTGGATTTGATCGATCGTGATGTAATCCTGTCCATCCCGGCTCAAATTTAAATTCTGAATCGACCTGAGGCGTGTTGCTCTTTCCACCTCCGGCACCTCCTCTTCCAGGGCCATCGCCAGTGGGTATGGCGTTGAAATCATCGTTCCGAATTGCTTGTGTTCAACACCCAAAGTGACGATTGAATCTGAATTTTCGTGAAACCGGTCGTAACTAAGCTCTTCGCGGGCATAGAGTGCAATCAGTATGCAACAGGCCAGACCTACAGCCAGCCCCGACAAATTGATAAAGGTGTTACTTTTATGGCGGAGCAAATTTCGCCAGGCAATTTTTATATAGTTGTTTAGCATAGTTGTTGAGTTTTTTAGCTATCGGCTTTCAGCTATCAGCCGATAGCACTTTTCCGTTTTCAGTTTTCATTTATAATCATTCCGCCCTTAGCGAATCCACCGGGTTCGAAACCGCTACCTTTACCGACTGCCAGCTTACCGTAAGCAGAGCGATCACAAGGGCCGCACCACCGGCAATGGCAAAAATACCGGGCCCGATTTCAATCCTGTAGGCAAAATCTGCCAGCCACTGATTCATGGCATACCAGGCGATTGGGGTGGCAATGACAATGGATAGAATTACCAGTAATGTGAAACGAGTTGAAAGCAGCCAGACAATTTGCGAAACAGTTGCTCCGAGTACTTTTCGAATTCCAATCTCCTTGATTTTCTGTTGAACCGTATACGAAGCGAGACCAAATAATCCAAGTGCTGCTATGATTACTGCAAGCAAAGAAAAGAATCCGAACAGGGTTCCCAGCCTTTCCTCAGAGTTGTACTGCTTATCAAAGTTGTCCTGTACAAAAAAGTAGGTAAAGGGATATCCGGGTCGCAGCGCAGCCCATTGCTCCTCAAGGAAATCAAGAACTTCCTGGAGTGAATTGTTTCTGATTTTGATCGCTACATTGTTAATGCGCTCGTCAGGTATCAGAAACACAATTGGAGCGATGGATTGATGCAGCGATTCAAAATTGAAATCATTCACCACACCGATTACCCTGCCTCTCCGGCCGCCGTACAGAAATTGCTTATCGATGGCCTCAAGGGGTGATTGCCATCCGATGGTTTCTACCGCAGTTTCATTCAGGATAAACGCCTCGGTTGAATCACTTGCGAAGTTGATATCAAAATTGCGCCCTGCCTCAAGACTGATATCGAATGTTTCCAGGAAATCATGACTGATATGAATATCGGCAATTCGAAAATTGATATCCTGCAATTCTCCATCAACTTCCGCCCGTGTTCCCTGTGAATCCAGTAATCGACCTGAAGGTACGCGGCTTGCAAGTGATACATTCAAAATTCCGGGATGACTTAACAATCGCTCCCTAATAATCTCGTAATTTGATGTGATCTGCTCACTGACCGGCAATACGGCGACGTTTTCCTTATCAAAACCCAGATCTTTGGTTCTCATAAAATCTAATTGTGAATAAACAATAATCATGCAGGAGATCAGAGCGATTGAAATAGCAAATTGCGTAATTACCAAAACTGAACGGAACCGTTCATGGATTTTCCCAGCTTTAAAAGAACCTTTCAGTACAGATGCCGGTTGAAATCCGGAGAGAAAAAAAGCGGGATAACTGCCTGCCACCAATCCAACAAACAATACAATTCCTATTAGTCCGAGAAGCTGAATATTATTTTTAAACAGATTTAGTTCCAGATTTGATCCTATAAAACCGTTCACAAACGGGAGCATCAGCTCCACGAGAAGTACAGCAGAAATCAGTGAAAGCAGTGCCGTTACCACAGATTCTCCGATAAACTGACGGATCAGCGCTCCCCGATTGGCGCCAATTACTTTACGCAATCCCACCTCAACCGCACGTTTAACAGACCGTGCCGTACTCAAATTCATAAAATTGATACAGGCGATGATCAGGATAAAAAAAGCAATTGCCCCGTAGATGTAAACATATTCGATCCGGCTGTTGGCCTCAATTTCAGAATCGAGATTGGAATGCAGGTGGATATCAGTAAGTGGTTGTAAAAAGAGCATGGTTCCATCGGAGGCGCGCACCGGTTCTCCCTCCCCGCCAATATGGTTGTCATTTGTACTAAGATGCCGGTCGATAAAAGCTGGTATCTGCTCCTGAAGCTCTTGATAATTGTATCCTTCAGGCAATAGCAGGTATGTTGCAAAGTTGTTGCTTCCGTAATTTTGCATAAAGGCTTCCTGTCCGCCGTAGAACTGAACAACGGGCTCCATAGATGCCAAAAAATCGAACTGGAAATGAGAATTCCCGGGAACATCTTCTATAACGCCCGTCACCTGAAGAGGAAGAGTGTTACTGCCAAGCTGAAATTCTATTGCCTTACCTATTGGATCTTCATCACCAAAATACTTCTCCGCCATGCTTTCGGTGACCACCAATCCATCAGGATATTTAAGAGCGTTTGCCGGATCTCCTTTAATCAATTCCCAGGAAAACATAGAGAAAACCTCCGGATCAGCAAAGAAGAACCGGTCTTCAACAAAAGCGTTCTCATCGTATCTCAGTAACGGACTGACCTCCAGAAAACGAACCATTTCCTGAATGCTGCCCTGGAAATCTTCTTCCAGCCGAGGACCAAACGGAGGTGCCGCATGCCCCAAATGAAGACTGATTTCACCGTCCTGGTTAAACCAGGCTCGGGAAACCCTTACAATCCTGTCGGAATTCTCGTGATATTTATCGTAACTGAGTTCATACTGCACATACAACAGAATCAGAATACAGATACCCATTCCAAGTGCCAGGCCGAAAATGTTAATAAAAGAATAGCCGGGATTTTTTCGGAGGTTACGTATGGCGATTTTAATGTAATTTTTAAGCATAGTTGTTGGTTTTTGGCAATCAGCTATCAGCCGTCAGCTGCTGACAGCCGAAAGCTGATTGCCGATAGCACTTCTCAGTTTTCACTTTTCACTTTTGCGTTTTCACTCATTATCACTCCGACCTCAGCGAATCCACCGGGTTCGAAACCGCTGCCTTTACCGACTGCCAGCTTACCGTAAGCAGAGCGATCACAAGGGCCGCACCCCCGGCAACGGCAAAAATACCGGGACCAAGCTCAATTCGATAGGCAAAATCTGACAGCCATTGATTCATGGCGTACCAGGCGATGGGCGTGGCAACCAGGAAACCGATAAGTACCAGCATTAAGAACTCACGGTTTAGCCGGGCTACAATGTTACCAACGGTTGCACCAAGAACTTTTCTCACGCCGATCTCTTTGGTTCTTCGCTCGGCGGCATAAGCGGCGAGGCCAAATAACCCGAGGCAAGCGATAAAAAGAGTAAGCACTGTGAAGATCCGGAATAGTTTGGCAATGCGTATCTCATTCTCATACCATCCTTGCAGACTTTGATCAAGGAATGCAAAATCAAATGGTCGCTGCGGGACGAATTCTTCCCATGTCTCCTGAATGGAGGCCAGGTATTCACTTGCAAGACCCGGCTCCAGGCGCACTGCAATATTTTGTGGAGTCCAGCTGATAAAAGGGATAATCAAGGGTTTTATCTCGCTGTGCAGTGATTCAAAATGAAAGTCCTCTACAACTCCGATCACCCGGCCGGCCGCATTGCCGCCGCTGTTAATTGTTTTCCCAACCGGTTCATCCCACCCGATAACACGGGCTGCCGTTTCATTGATCAGGAATGCCGTGGAATCGGTAGAGAATTCACGGGAAAAATTACGTCCTTCTTTGATCTTCATTCCGAGTGCATCTGCAAAATTGTAATCTGCAAGTGTGTAACTTAACGAGGTCTGATCATAGTTAGCCGGTTGTTCAAGCCCAAAAAGAGTTGAGTCGAAAAAGTATCCCGGTAATGCACCGGTAGCGGATGCGGTAACAACGCCCGGAATCTTTTCCAGTTCGCTGATGAATGTATCATGCTTTCCCTGCAGTGCGCCCGCGCCATTCAAAACCACAACCTGCTCACTGTCAAAGCCCAGTTGTCTGTTCTGCATAAAATCCAGTTGTCGCTGAACAACGAGTGTACCGATGATCAGGATTATAGAAACGCAAAACTGTATTACGACAAGAACATTTCTGAACCGGTTACTGCCCGGTTTATCTCCCGGCTGCTCCTTAAGTGCCATAACCGGCAGAAACGATGACAGGTAAAAGGCGGGATACCCGCCGGCAAACAGCCCGACAAAAATTGTAAGAGCCGCGAGTGTCAATAAGATCAGTGGATTGCCCAGGTAATCCGGGTTCAGATCTTTGGCTGCAAAGTCGCTGAATAACGGCAGCCAAAGTTCCGAAATTACTATTGCCCCGATAACGGCAATTATAACATATAAAAAGGATTCAGCGAGAAACTGACGGATTAACTGTGAACGTACCGACCCCAAAACTTTCCTGAGGCCGATTTCCCGCATTCGTTTCAGGGAACGGGCCGTTGTGAGGTTGATGAAATTAATAGAGGCCAAAATCAGTATAAAAATTCCAACTACCGAGAAAATCAGCAAGTAACGGATATCCCCGCCACCGTCCATACCGTAAACAGAACGTGAATAGAGGTGGATTTCGGTAAGCGGCTGACCATGAAAACGGGTGTAATTTCCCGGGCTGTCAAACAGTGAGCCTTCTGCGACTACATTCTCCTGAACATAGCTATTCAGCTTTTCCTGCAATGCAGCGATTTGTTGTTCTTCCTGAAGAATAAAATAGGTGTGTACGGAAGCTGAATTCCACTGACTGCGACGCTGTTCATTAAGCCAGGATACAGCCGAAAGCGGTTCAATCCATGTAAAACCCAGATGCGACTGTTTCGGCCAGCCGTCTACTACCGCTGTGACCTCCAGTAATCTGCCGTCATCCAGTTCAATTGAGTTTCCGGCTATATTCGTACTCCCAAAATATTTGAGAGCCGTTTCTCTCGTGAGCACAACGCTGTTAGGTGCGGCAAGGGCCGACTTGGGATTTCCATCCAAAAACCGGAATGTAAACACCTCGAATATTTCGGGATCAGCAAAAACAACATCGGTTTGCTGTATAAATTCGCCTTCATGCCTGACCGTTCTCGAAGAATTGGCCACCAGGCTGGCTACCTCTTCTACTTCCGGGAATTCACGGTTCAGCGTTTCTCCAACCGGTACCGGAACAACAGGTAACACCCATTCATTATCTCCAACCTTGCCGTCCCAAAGGACGCGATAGACACGGTCTGCGTGTTCATGGAAGCGATCGTGTTTGAGCTCATCCTGAATCCAGAGAAAAATGGTAAAGCAGACGGCTATACCCACGGCCAGTCCAAAAATGTTGATAAAAGAGTAACCGGGGTTTTTCCGGAGGTTACGTATGGCGATTTTGATGTAGTTTTTTAGCATAGTTGTTGGTTTTTGGCTATCTGCTTTCAGCTATCAGCCGCTGACAGCCGAAAGCAGATCGCCAATAACTCTTTTCCGTTTTCACCCCGACAGTATAATACAGTTACCTTTAAATAAATCGCTAACTGTCGGGATTTCGCTCCGCTCAACTTTTCCGTTTTGCGTTTTCACTCATACTCACTACGACCTCAGCGAATCCACCGGGTTCGAAACCGCTGCTTTTATGGCCTGCCAGCTCACCGTTATCATAGCAATTAGCAAAGCTGCAGCTCCTGCTAAAATGAAATTTCCTGCACCGATTTCAATCCTGTAGGCAAAATCTGCCAGCCATTGATTCATAGTATACCACGCGATTGGGATAGCAATCACAAAACCGAGAACCACAAGTTTCACAAAATCCTTTGAGAGCAGGGCAACGATACTTGCAATAGAAGCTCCCAGTATTTTTCGGACACCGATCTCTTTGATACGGTGTTGAACTGCAAAGCTCGTTAAACCAAGTAGCCCAAGGGCTGCAATGAATATCGCCAAAGCGGAAAACATGAATAATATTGAGCCGGCTTTTTGTTCTTTTAGATAATTAGCTTCGAACTCCGCATCGAGAAAAGAATATTCGAAAGCGAACAGCGGATCGAACTTTACCCATGTTTCCTCTATCGAGGCAAGCTGCTGAGATACATTTTCAGGCTGAAGCTTTACAAGAACGTAATTGAACTCGTCCGGCATCACCTGGATGAGAAGCGGGGATACGGTTTGATGCAGCGACTGAAAATGAAAATCTTCAACTATGCCAATAACTTTTCCCCGCCGGGTGATTTCATCGTCAAAAAAGGTAATTTCATTTCCGATAGGATCATCCCAATCAAACTGTTGCGCGGCTGTTTCATTTAACAGGTATGTCCCACCCCGATCCTCTCCGTACTCCTGTGAAAAACTTCTGCCCTCTACAACATTGATATCCAGCATTTCACTAAAATTAAAGTCTGTTCGTAAAACGGAAACACTAATCCGCTGATCATTGGTGTTCCATTGAATTGGCTGTTGGTTGAACGAACCTCCCGGATAATTCGATACGGCGGTAACCCGGGTAACTCCTGATATAACTGACAGCTGATCTTTCAAAGCTATATACCGATTCCTGACATGATCTCCTTTGATCGGAACGACAACGATCTGCTCCTTTTGAAAACCCAGATCCTTTTGATCCAAATAGTCCAGCTGCTCATATATAAGCAACGTTCCGGCTATCATGACAACTGAGACCGAAAATTGCAGAACCACCAACGCTTTGCGCAGCCATACCCCTTCCCGGGATCCGGAGAACTTTCCTTTTAGCACCCGCGTCGGATTGTATTTGGACATCACGAATGCAGGATAACTGCCAGATATCATTCCCAGCGTAAAAACCGCCAATGCTCCTCCGGCCCAAACTTTCCAATCAGACCAAGAAAGGCTGGATTTGATACCGGAATACTCATTAAACCACGGCAACAAATAATCAACAATCCCAAAAGCCAGTAAAACAGAAATACCAGTCATTAAAAAAGATTCAGCCAAAAACTGCATGATTAGCTGGGATCTTGATGCCCCTGCTGATTTACGCAGCCCTACCTCTTTTGCACGTGTCAGGGACCGGGCAGTAGAAAGATTCATAAAATTGATACATGCGATAATCAGAATAAACAGCGCTGCCCCGAAAAAAATGTAGATATATGCAATGTTCCCATTGGCCTCCAGCTCCCAGCGCAGATCCGAATAGAGATGGATGTCTGTAATCGGCTGCAGTCTGAACCCGATACTACCTTCCTGCAGTTTTTGGCGTTCCGATTCGGTCCAGTTAATATACTGGTCCGACCACGCTGTCATTTTCTTTTCCAGTTGTTCGGCATCGGCTTCGGGACCAAGCTTCATATAATTGAAGTGTCCGAAGTCCGCCCACGTATAATATTCGCTTGACTCCGATGCGTTGAGTTTCATGGATACATACGATATCAGAAAGTCGAAATGAAAATGGGTATTGTCCGGAATATTTTTCATCACCCCAGTTACCGTAAGTTCCATCTGTTCATTTATTCGCAGTGTTTTTCCCATCGGATTTTCACCACTAAAATATTTTTCGGCCATTTCTTGCGTCAACACAATTCCGCCCGGCTGCTGCAATGCCTGATTCTTATCACCATATAGTAAATCGAATGAAAACACTTCAAAAAAAGTAGAATCAGCAGAGAAAATGCCTTTCTCATCAAACCGTTTCTCCTGATGCCGAATGGAAAATACAGGGCGGGTTAAACCCGGGCCCCAAATGGGTGAAATACTGGTTGCAGCCTGAACCTCCGGAAAGTCCTTAACCAGCGCCTGAGCCATGGGGTGGGGTGTGCGGGTCTGTGGATTTTCGGAAAACCAGGCTATCCGGTAAATACGATCAGAGTCATCGAAATGATTGTCATAATTCAGCTCATGAACAATATATATACTAATCAACAGGCAACAGGCAATCCCGATCGTCAGACCCATGACATTAACCATTGAATGCAGTTTGCCTTTAATCAAATTTCTCCAGGCGATTTTAATGTAATTTTTCAGCATATTTTTTAGTTTTCAGCTATCGGCATTCAGCTATCAGCTGCTGACAGCAGATCGCCGACTGCTCTTTTCACTTTTCCATTTTCACTTTTCACTTTTGCGTTTTCACTCATACTCACTCCGACCTCAGCGAATCCACCGGGTTCGAAACCGCTGCCCGCCAGGAGTGGAACCCGATGGTAACCACTGTAAGTATCACTGTCAGTAGTCCTGCAGCAATAAATGTCAGAACTCCGATTTCAGTCCGGTATGCAAAGCTTTGCAGCCACCAATTCAACAGGAAATATGCAAGTGGAGCAGCAATCAAAAAACCCAGAATCACCAGTCTCACAAAATCGTTACCCAGCGTTTTCAGAATACTGCTCACCGAAGCCCCCATCACCTTCCGGATTCCAATCTCTTTTTTGCGCTGGTTAATTGTGTATGAAGCCAGTCCCAGGAGTCCCATACAGGCGATAAAAAGGGTCAGATAGGTGAAGTAGCGAAGCATTTCGCCGATGATCTCTTCAAAATTGTACATCTGGGCTATATCGGAATCCAGGAACCAGTACCCGACTGGTAACCCGGCATTAAACTGCCTCAGAAATTCAGCAATTTGTTTTGCCTCTGCTGAAATATCAGAGGTTTGAAGTTTTATGGCGATAGCACCAAAATCATCCGGATGATACTGAAGTAAAAGAGGACGAATTCTGTTGTGAAGCGACTCAAAATGAAAATCTTCTGTAACTCCGATTACAACCGACTCCTTACGGGTCTCATCGGACCCGGTCTCAATCGTTTTTCCCACGGGGTTCTCCCATCCAAATTCTCGTGCAGCCGCCTCGTTAATCAGGAATGCTTCCAGTGAATCGCTTGCAAATTCAGGATTGAAATTTCTTCCCTGCCTGAGTTCGATATCAAACAGGTTCAGGAAATGCTCATCAACAGAATAATAGCTTACCAGGATTTCATCACTCTCAAATTGGCCCTCCGGCCGGATTCGCATTTTGGAACCGGATGCATCTCCTGGAATATTGGATGACATTGCGATTTCGCTAATTACATTTTCAGCTGCAAGTATATTACGAACCGTTTTAGGATCTTTGGACCGCAGCTCACCTGTCATCGAAGTGACCATGATGTTGTTGGTTTCAAAACCAAGTTCTTTATTTGCCAGGAATTCAAGCTGGTTATCAACCACACGAGTGCCAATTATCAAAAAAATGGCCACACCAAACTGAACAACCACTAATACACGTCGGAGCATAGACCGGCTCATGCCTGATGAACGGTCACCTTTCAGCACACGGGCAGGCTGAAATGAAGAGAGAAAAAATGCAGGATAGGCGCCTGCAAGCAATCCAACCACGAGAACAACCGCAATAACCGATGCCTGGTAAAGATGGTTGGTGAGATACTCCACTTCAACCGTCCATTCTGTGAGATTGTTAAACCATGGCAGGGCCAGCTCCACGAGCATTAATGAGAGGAAGACTGAAATACCTGAAAGCAGAAGTGCCTCGGCCAGGAACTGAACAACAAGTTGCTGTTTCCCTGCCCCGATTACTTTCCGGACCCCAACTTCCCTGGAGCGTTCCAGTCCGCGGGCAGTTGCCATGTTGACAAAATTGACGCATGCAATCAGCAAAATCAGAAAAGCGATCGCTGAAAAAATATAGACGTAGGTAATATCCAGAGTTTCACCATGTTCGGCAAACAGGTCTGAATGTAAGTACATGCTTTCGTATGGCTGCAGGTAGGGCTGATACCTTTCAAGGCCTTCTTCTCCGAACTGACTGACGATAAAATCCTGTAAGCCGGCTTCGACTTGTTTGGGATCGGTTCCGTTCCGAAGCAAAAAATATGTATGCTGATTGTGTGATGTCAAGTTATTGAGCTCCGGGTACTCCGCTTCGGTTTGGGATGAGTAAGGAACAAGCAGGTCAAAAAATATACTCGATTTATCCGGGATTTTTTGTAATACGCCGGTTACCTCGTATGAGATATCATCCAAAATGAGTGTTTCTCCCACCGGGTTTGAGGTCCCGAAATAAACTTCCGAGATATGCTCGCTTAGCACTACCGAGTTAGGACGCTTCAAGGCTGTTTCTGGATCACCCCATTTCAACGGATACGTGAAAACCCTGAAAACAGATGAATCGGTATGGGTTACTCCATAGCGGAATATTTTTTCATCTTTTTGAACAACTTCGGAACGGGTACTGAAACGGACATATTCTTCAACACCGGGGTAATTTTGGGCAATCGCTTCACCCCATGGTGCCGGTGTGATAGCAGCATCCACCACGCTTCCCGACTGAGTTTTCACTTTGTCTGCAAGCCTGTAAATACGTTCCCCGTTTTCGTGGTACCCATCTACCTGGAACGCATACTGGTTGAGCAGTACAAGAAAGAGACAAACCCCCATTCCCATTGCAAGGCCCAGCATATTGATAAAGGCGTAACCTTTTCGTTTGGTTAAATTTCTGATTGCTGTTTTAAAGAAATTTTTAATCATCATTCAAAAACTGGCGTTGGTTTATTGCTGCAGCTAAACCTGTATAATTACTTATTTTGGAACAGTTAGTTCAAATATCATACCAATCTATCCGGGTTGTACACAAACCACTATAAATGCCCCTTCTTTGCTTTCTGAGCCACCTTATTACTCAAAAACTGGTACGGCTAAATAAAATGATTTAAAAATAGCATAGAAAGATCCTGATATATGGTACGGCAACGCACACTTTTTGTTCGGATATGAACACTTAAATGATCTGAGAGAACACAAAAAACCTTCCTGATTTTTTTGTAATATCTAACCAGGGACAGATTTAAAAAAATTATAGAGACCGACCACTATTTCATTATCAAAAAAAATAAAAACACCAAAATATGGAGACATCTATCAAAATCAGTTACATTCCAATAGTCATTATCACACTATTAACATGCGGGCTTATTGCCGGATGTGTCTCGAAGCAGCCGGAATCCCCGAAACCGAAAACTGAACGCTCCGTCTACACCGTGCCTGATTCTACACTTGTTCTTGAAAGCAGCCTGGAGACTTTTAATATAGAGACGAATGAGCGGAAAGTGGTGTACCGTATAAAAGAACATATTGAAGCACCCAACTGGTCGCCCGACGGAAGCTATTTTCTTTTTAACAGCGGGGGCAGTCTCTACACACTGCCTGTTGAGGGAGGAGAGCCCCAAAAGCTGGACACCGGTTTTGCTGACAACTGCAATAACGATCACGGTTTTTCTCCCGATGGATCAGAAATAGTATTGAGCCATTCTCCGGAAGGGCGGGGATCCCTGATCTATATTGTTCCGGCCGAAGGCGGCACGCCGCGGCAAGTTACAGACAAGGATCCCTCTTACTGGCATGGCTGGTCGCCCGACGGGGATACTCTTGTTTACCCCGCCCTCAGGAATGGCGACTTCGACATCTATGCAATATCTGTGGATGGCGGGGAAGAGACCCGGCTTACAACTGCGCCTGGACTGGATGACGGGGCAGAGTATACACCGGACGGAGAGTGGATCTATTTTAATTCGGTAAGAACCGGTGTGATGAAAATTTTCCGCATGCGCCCGGATGGTTCGGGGGTTGAGCAGGTAACATTTAATGAAGAGTATGGGGATTGGTTTCCGCACCCTTCACCTGATGGCAAATGGATCGTTTTTTTATCCTATGATGCTTCCGTGGAAGGACATCCGGCAGATAAGAATGTAGTATTGCGTATGATGCCGCTTGAGGGAGGTGAACCTGAAGTAGTTGTGGAACTCTTCGGCGGACAGGGAACCATTAACGTACCTTCCTGGTCACCTGACAGTAAAAAATTCGCCTTCGTGAGTTATGATTACGTAAAACCCTGATTTTTAACAGATCACCCGGTGCTTTCCAACCCGCTGCTAATTGCATTTAACACAAGAAGCATGTCGGGAAGCATGGCTTCTGCTTCATTTTCCATTCCTTCTTTTTTTAACCTGCGCCAGGTTTTCATCTGCTCTATTTGCAGGTGGTGAAGAGGTTTAAGGCGTTTTGATCTCAATTCAATCATTTTGTGCATGCGCGGCCGCCGTTCACTGAGACTGTGTCCGTACAAAGTTTCCAGCATATCCCTTGTTCTGTGATATTCATCAACTATTTTATTCAGATACAGATCAGCTAAGTCTTCGTCTTCTACCATGCCGGCCCACTCTTTCATAATCTCAGTATTGGTTAGAGCTATAGCTGAAGAAGCATTTGTGATGATATACCGGAATGGCATAAAATTGACTGCGTTTTCCTTCAGCGTATTGAAATCCTCAGGATTCTCCTTTTGAAGCTTATCAAGTGCACTGCCAACTCCATACCAGCCGGTTAAAAAATAACGGCTCTGGCTCCAGCTAAATACCCAGGGAATCGCTCTCAGATCTTCAAAAGATCTTTTGCCGGTACGTCTTGCAGGACGCGAACCAATTCTGCTTGCTTCAATAATATCAATAGGCGTGGCTTGTGCAAAAAAACGAACAAAGTCTTCGGAATAGACAAGATTCTGATAGCTTTCAAGGCTGTAATCGTACAACTGATCAACTATTTTTTCAAGGTTTTTCCGGCTGGTTGTCAGGTTAGAAGAGCTGTCATTTTTTGAAGCCTCTGATTCGTCAGCAACAACATTTGTTTTATCGAACACTCCGAACGTGAGGCCTGTTGTACCCGCCTGCAATAACTCAAGATTGTAGAGTGCTGTAACCTGGTTGGCGTATTTATTTGAAATCACTTCTCCCTGTTCTGTTAATCTCATATCTCCCTGGATGGTTTCGGGCGGGAGACCCGCAATAAATCGATGTGTGGGACCAGCTCCCCGGCTGATTGTGCCTCCGCGCCCGTGGAAAAAACGAATCCTGATATCGTGTTTTTCGCCAATTTTATGCAGCTTTCTCTGGGCAAAATTTAAACTCCACAAACTTGCCAGGATACCGCCATCTTTATTGCTGTCGCTGTAACCGATCATTACCTGCTGGGAATTACTTCCTCCCGGGCGCCCTTTCCTGTATTCAATGCTTCGTTTTGTGATGGGATGGTTCAAAAAGCCATCCAAAATTTCCGGTCCTTTTTCAAGATCCTCAATCGTTTCAAGGAGCGGTACAACCGGCAAAAGGCAAGTCATTCCCTCTTTTTGGTTTATCATCAGTCCGGCTTCCCTGCAGAGCAGGTAGACAATAAGCAGGTCTGACAGGCTTCGGGTCATGCTTATAATTAGTGACCCGATTCCACGGCTCCCATACCGTTGGATATATTTATAGAGCACACGGTAGCAGGCAAGCACTGCATCGGCTTCGGGACCAAGACCGTGCCGGTGCCGGACAAAAGGACGTGATGTTTTGAGTTCGTTATTGAGAAATTTCAGACGTTTTTCTTCAGGCCATCCGGCAAAATTTTCTCCATCCTCTATCCCGGCTTCTTTCAGCAGCTGTGAAAGAGCCGCATCGTGAAAACGACTGTTCTGTCGTATATCCAGCGCAGCAAGATGAAAGCCAAAAGCTTCTATATTTCTTGCAACCGGCTCAACATCAGTTTTACTGATCAGCCGGGTATTTATTTTATCCAAAGATTCAGTCAGCACATCAAGGTCATCCAGCACCTCCTCGGCTGACTGATAGTGATGAGTTGAATCAGGTTTTAGTATCGGCTCATTATTTTCATCAATCGGAATCAGTTGCTGCATAAGGTTCAGGTATTGCCGCCAGGGTTCATCAGGGTTTCTGCTGATCGCCTCTTCCGGGTCAATCGCTCTTTCGGCAAGTTTGTCAAGCCGGTCGCGCAGTATGGCTGGTTCATTTACCTCAAATGACGAAATACTCATTTTACGGGCAAGATCATTAAGACCAGATTTTATTTGCAGAAGCGCATGTTTGCGGAGTTTCAGCAGGGTATCTTGTGTTACATCGGCAGTAACGAATGGATGGCCGTCCCTGTCACCACCTACCCAGTTTCCAAAACTTATCTTCGGAAGCTGTTGCCGGTTCATAAGCAGGTCGGGGTCAAAACCTGTCTCTTCCCAGGCCGTCCGGATTCTTTGATCCAGCATTGGCAGCACCTTGGGAAAAATATTGACCAGGTAATGCAGCACATTGCGAAGTTCATCTTCAATAGCCGGTTTTTGCAAAAAAACCTGTCCTGTTATCCAGAGTCGCTGCATGGCAGCCAGTATTTCATCCCGGATCTGTTCCATTTCTTTTTCAGACCACATCCGGTTTTCCCGTTTTACCATAAGCAGGTAAATTTCTCTCAGCTGATCAATAACTGTTGACCGTTTCGATTCAGTCGGATGAGCTGTTAAAACAGGTTCGATTCGTATATCTGGCAGTTCATCCGCAATTTGCTCATCGCTGAAGCCTGTTGATTTTAAATCCTGGAGAGTTCTTCCCCATAAACCCGAGATTCTGGACAATCCATATTCATCTTCCAGTTTCCGGCGAAGCTGAACAGCTGCATTTTCCTCCACAATATTCATCAACTGAAAACTCAGTGTAAAAGCTTTGCTTAATTTCTCCGAATTTCCAAATGATTTCAGGCTTTTGCGGTCATCAAGCACATCAGCAATTTCATCCTCTCCCGTTTCCAGAAGCATTTGAATAAAACAGTTTTGAAGATAGGAAAAGTCATCTCTTATTTTTTGAAGTTCGATACTGTCATCAGTAGTACTGAAATACATGTTAGCTTTAGTTTTAACGCTTATTGTTAATAGGGATATGTTATTTAAAGACTCCGGGCTTCAAATATTGTTTTAAACAAATGAAAAATCCGGAGTCACGCTCTCAAAATGTGTCGGTTATGTGATAATGTCGATCATTGCTCGCACACCTATATAAAGTTCATGTTACCCGGTCGTCCGAAATGTATTTATTCTTCACTCTTTCACAACTCTGCCATCAATTATTACATGAGTAGCTTTGGTAGTGTATTCAAACGGATCGCCGTCAAAGAGCACCAAATCGGCATCCTTTCCGCGCTCAATAGATCCAACCCGGTTCTCGATTCCAAGAATTTTTGCGGCATCCAGTGTCAGGGCTTCAAGTGCGGCGTTTGCATCCATACCGTTGGCAACAGCAATTCCTGCTTCAAATAGAACCACGCGGGTTTTTGGCACATATCCTTCAAACCCGCTCTGAAACAGAACCGGAATACCCGCTTTATGCAACATCCCGGCCGTCTCAAAGCTTGCATTTTGTGCATCGCCACGGGTTCGGATCATGGTAGGATGAACAATCACTGGCACACCGGCTTCCTTTATCTTATCTGTCAGAAGATATGCTTCAGCAGCTCCATCGAGCCATAAACTGAATCCAAACTCTTCCTGAAGACGAAGCGCAGTCATAATATCACTTGCCTTGTGAGCAGTTACAAGAGCATGAATTTTGCCCTCCAGCATATCTGCAAGCGCCTCCATTTGTAAATTGCGCGCCGGACGTTTTGATTCATCATCAGAAGCCCGTTTTTCTGCATATTCCCGGGCTTTGATCAACTCTTGTCTGAGCATGGATACAGCTTTTGCCCTCGTACCCGGTTTGCTGAATTCATTGCTGATACCTGAGCCCAGGGTAATCGCAAGTGCTGTCACAGAATCTACAAGAGCTTCCTGAATGGTTTCACCTGCGGTTTTGACAATCATGGTCTGCCCGGATACCACTGCTCCGGGGCCGTGGCCTGTATGAACGGTGGTGATTCCCTTTTCGCGCAGAAATATAACAAGCTCTTCCCTTGCGTTATAGGCATCCAGTGCACGTAAATCCGACTGAATGGCATCTGATGTTTCAAGCTGATCCTGATCGTGTTCCTGGTTGAAAATACCGGCCAGACCCACAACTGAATGTACATCGATCAGGCCCGGCGTTACCACATCGGCTTCATACGTTGTATAACCGTTTGGGATCCTGACTCTGTCGGCTGAGCCAACACGTTCAATTTTTCCATCTTTCACAAGAACCACACCATTTGTAATGGTATTTCCGCTGATGGTATGAACTGTATTTCCTTTAACAGCAATTTGGGCGTTCGCCTGCAGGGATAGCAGGGTTACTGAGAGAATGAGTGCACACAGATATTTAAATTTGTTCATTATTTTCCTCCTTCATGATCATGATGTCCGTAACCACTGCCACGAAATACATCGTAACCGCCGGTTGCATATTTTTTGTCTTTGGGATCTGAGTAGTCGTACACTTTTTCGCCTTCCACCCAGGTTTGCTCCACTTTTGTATACACACTGAACGGATCACCTGAAAGAATAATAAAGTCGGCGTCTTTTCCGGGGTCAAGGCTTCCGGTGCGATCTTCAATATCCATCATTCGTGCATTGGCTATGGTAAGTGATTCGAGAGCTTTTTCACGGCTCATTCCCTCACGCATTCCGAAAGCGGCCGATCGTAAAAAAAGACGTGAATCGGTAATGCCGTCATCGGTATGATAGCCAAAATCGACACCGGCTTCTTCCATTACGGCCCCGGTTCTGTAGGCCAGGTCCACTGCTTCCATTTTTCCTCCGGGAGAATCGAGGGTAATAATGGATGCTTTCACACCTGCCTCCGCAATTTCATCAGCCACTTTCCAGCCTTCACTCACATGGTGAAGAACCATCCGGTAACCGAACTCCTGAGAAAGTCTTATCGCCGTAAGTATATCATCGTGTCTGTGGGTGTGATTGTGAACAATTCGCTTTCCCTCAAGCACCTCAATCAGGGTTTCCATCCCGAGATCCCGTTCCGGCATTTTTGAGGGATCACCTTCAGCATCTTTTATTTTTTCATGATACTGCTGTGCTTTCAGATAGAGTGAACGAATCATCGCCGCAGACTTGGCTCGTGTTCCCGGAAACGGCGGCTGACGAATGGAGTTGGTTCCGTTCGCCATTTTTAATCCGCCATAAATTTCATTCTCTTCATCTACATACAGCAACATCTCTTCCACTGTGTTGGCAGGACGAAGCTTCAGGTATACGGTTTGTCCGCTCATCAGGTGACCGGATCCCGGCATCACATTTACAGACGTAATGCCGCCTGCAAGAGCTTTTTTAAAGGTATCACTCCGCGGATCGATGGTATCCATGATTCTGACATCGGGATGCATGGCTGCCGAACGGTCGCCGCCGTCACCTTCACCAATATGAGAGTGCGGATCAACAAGTCCCGGCATAATCACTTTACCTGACACATTAATTACTACAGCACCGGAAGGAACAGAGACAGAACCTTCAGGGCCAACTGACTCAATTTTTCCATTTTTAACAACCAGTACTCCATTAGGAATTGGGTCTCCTGATACGGGTAATATTTCGGCTCCCTGGAAAACATGTGTCTGTTGCTGAGCAGCCGAAAAGTCGAACAGCAGAAAAGTTAAGAGCACCATGCTCGTTATACGGTATAGGTATTTCATGACTCACTTTTTTAGATTGGTTTAAAAAACGACTGAAATGTAGAGCAGAAAAATGAAAAGACAAAACATTCCTGTTTTTCGGTGTCATATTATGAATGAAGTGTTGGAGATTTGCGAATGAACTCTGCCAGAGGCTTCGAGACAGTAATTTGATTCCCGTTTGTGATGTTTCTGAACAATTTAAACGTACCTTACTATAAAAAACATTTGCAGATCAATTTTCCTGGGATTCATGATCGTGTAAAGGAACATAAGCGAACCATTCTGTCTGAAATACGTTTACCCCAACGGGGTAACAGCAACAGCATAGCGCACCGCGCTATGTAAGAAATGTAAATGTGATTAATAAAGCCCCGAAGGGTGCGTAATCCCGACATCTGCTGCGGGCCGGCAGATTTTTTTGATAGTGACCAATGTTTGGATAAAACCTGTAAGAATGAGATCCTTCGATTCTCCCGACAGTATAAATACTTTACCTGTAGTTTAATTAGTGCTATCGGGATCTCTCAGGATGACAGGCTGCGTTTTTAAAAATAGGCGGCGTATATAATCCATTGCTGTGCGCAACGAATCATTACGCCGCTGGGATGGGTTATTCCTTCCCTCGTGTCGCGGGAAAAAAGTTGTTCTTATCACCAAGCCCGAATGGCTGTGTGTAGGTTACACCGCCGGGCCCGCGGATTTCTGCACGAAGATATGTAGTGAGATCCTGAGTTTCATCAAGATTGATGGAGGAGCCATTCGCAACGATTTCACCCCTGTTTGAAAACCAGGTATAATGACTCTCATTAACCGGCTCACCATCTGCTTCAGCTGTCAGTGTAAGCGTATTTACTTTGTCATCATAATGTACAGCTGTAATAACCGGCACCCGGCCTGGATCTCTTTCATCTTCCGGGTGAGTTGTAACTGAGCTGAAATAAAACTTACCCTGAAGCATGGCTTCCCGAACTGAACTTTCGGACAGATTATTAAGGGGGAAATGGTTTGCGTTTAACCCGATATGAGCTTTCTGATGGCTGTCATCGTTGGCAAACCCCCAAACCGTTCGGTCCGGCATTAACTCTTCAAGCAGCGCATCCCAGAGCTTACGATCGCGCGGATAGCGGTCTTCCTGGTTGTGTACTTCCATTCCGATAAGTAAATTAAACTTCCGGAAAAGTTTTACATATTCTTTCAGAGCGTCATCCGGAATATCTTCACCGTCCATGTCCCAGTACCTTCCGGGATGAGCCAGAATATTTAATCCTCCGCTTTCACTTACTTCCCTTAGGGAGACCTTAAGTTTCCGGGTTGGCCACTCACGAACCGGGTATGGATAGAGTGTAAAAAGGCTCAGGTTATGATGATGCCTGGAAAGTTCATTTCCGGGTACAGCCAGCATCTCCAGCTCCTCCGGGTTTTTGCCAAAATCGAACCAGGGCCAGGTTACATGATTGTGATCCGTAAGAGCAAGAATACTGTAACCCTCGCTGTGATATCCATCGATCACAACATCCGGATCCTGGGAACCATCAGACTTTGTTGTGTGGGTGTGAAAATTTGCTTTGTGAATTTTGTTCTCAAAATCCACACTCGCATAAGGATTATTTACAATGACCTTCTGCTGTGCTCTAAGGTACTGATCCGGCAAACCATTGCATAGAAAAACAAAAAAAGTTATGAATAGAAATCGCTTCATTTATAAGGATACTCCTGGCTTTCGGAATTTTGTTATGAGAACTTCTACATTACAATTCTGATGTATAGTGCAAGATATCATGAGATCAAACTCTCAAGCAGATAGATACCAAAGGCCTCTTATCTATACATCAAACGGCATTCTGGAGCTTATCAATATAATCTGTTTTCTCCCAGGGAAATTCATCGCGTCCGAAATGACCATATGCAGCTGTTTTTTGATAGATAGGCTGCTTCAGGTTAAACCGGTCTATAATTCCTGATGGCGTCAGGTCGAAGGTATTGTGAATAATTTCTGCAAGTTTTGTGTCATGAACTTTTCCGGTTCCGTAGGTATAAACGTTAACTGAAACAGGATACGGTATACCGATTGCATAGGCTACCTGCACAAGACACTCTTCAGCAAGTTCTGCCGCAACTACATTTTTTGCGATATGGCGGCTCGCATAGGCCGCGCTCCGGTCAACTTTTGACGGATCTTTTCCAGAAAAAGCTCCGCCGCCATGTCCGCCTTTGCCGCCATAAGTATCCACAATAATTTTACGGCCTGTTAAACCGGTATCTCCGTGCGGACCACCGACAACAAATTTTCCTGTCGGGTTAACGTGCAGAATCGTATCTGAATCGATCATATCCTCAGGAAGAGTTTTACCAACAAGATGCTTTTTTATATCCGCTTTGATCTGGGCCTGATCAATACCTTCATCATGCTGGGTGGAAAGAACAATGGTATTAATTCTTTTCGGTTTTCTGTCCTCGCCATATTCAACGGTAATCTGACTTTTACTGTCAGGGCCGAGGTACGACATCAGTGCAGTCTCTTTTCGGATGTGTGCAAGTTTTTTTAATAAAAGATGCGAGTAGTGAATGGCAAAAGGCATCAGTGCTTCCGTCTCATTGGAGGCATATCCAAACATCATCCCCTGGTCGCCGGCTCCCTGAAGTTTATTATCTCCGGAATCCACACCCTGTGCAATATCCGGACTTTGCTGATGGATGGTTGAAAGCACACCGCAGGAGTCAGCGTCAAACCGGTAGCTTGCTTTTGTGTAGCCGATATCCCGTATAACATTACGCACAATCTCCTGTACATCCACGTAGGCTTCTGTTCTTACTTCTCCAGACACGACCGCAAGCCCGGTTGTTACCAGTGTTTCCACGGCCACCCGAGATTCCGGATCCTGGCCAATCATAGCATCCAGTATAGCATCCGAAATCTGATCGGAAATTTTATCGGGATGACCTTCTGATACGGATTCGGATGTAAATAGATGTTTCATTAATATGTTTATTAGTTTTGTAAGATTTTTTTTTAAGTGCTGAATCTACGAAAATTCGGGCTTTCTTCCACATTCTTTAAATGGTTCATGCTGTAAATTTTTATCCGGAAAAAAGATCCGACTCACTGCTCCCCCGGCTAATTCCCAGGTACTGATATGCTTTTCCGGCAGCAACCCTGCCTTTAGGAGTACGCTGCATAAATCCTTCTTTTATCAGGTAGGGCTCATATACTTCCTCGATCGTCCCTTTATCTTCACCTACTGCAACTGCAAGTGTGCCAAGTCCAACCGGGCCTCCATCGTAATTCTCAACGATCGCCCTCAATATTCTGGAATCCATATCATCCAAACCATTTTCATCTACGTCAAGGGCGTTCAGTGCTTTATCTGCGATCTCCTTATTGATCGAATCAAGATCTTCTACCTGTGCAAAATCCCGTGTTCTTCTCAATAATTTATTTACGATTCGTGGTGTGCCGCGGCTCCGGCGCGCTATTTCATGGGCACCCGTTTCTGTGATACCAAAATTCAGGATATGGGCAGTTCTCAATGCTATTCGCTGAAGGAGCTCCACATCATAGTAATCGAGTCTCATATCAATGCCGAACCGTGCCCTGAGCGGAGAGGTAAGCAATCCTTTACGGGTAGTTGCTCCAACAAGAGTAAAACGGTTCAGCTCTATCTGAACACTTCTTGCGTTTGGCCCGGAATCTATAACAATATCCAGTTTGTAATCTTCCATGGCAGAGTAAAGATACTCTTCAATTATCGGGTTAAGTCTGTGAATCTCATCTATAAACAGAACATCTCCCTCTTCCAGGTTTGTAAGCATTCCGGCCAGGTCGCCCGGTTTTTCAAGTACCGGACCTGTTGTTGGCCTGATTTGAACACCCATCTCCCGTGCGATAATATAAGCAAGCGTGGTTTTACCGAGACCGGGCGGACCGGATAGAATAACGTGATCCAAAGCCTCATTTCTTTTTCGGGCAGCCTGTATAAATACCTGTAAATTACTGATAACTTTTCTCTGCCCGATAAATTCTTCGAGAGTTGACGGCCTTATATTTGATTCAAAGGCTTCTTCTTTTTCTGCAGGATTTAAAAGCGGATTCTGCACGTGATTCTTGTCCTCTTTGTAATTAATATTTCCGGTAGAACCATTTATATTAAGTTAAAGTATAATTATTAACTTGGTTAAATATACTGTAAACAAATACAAATTTTTGAATCTATGCCAAAGGAGTCATTTTCACCAGACGAGTTACAGGAAGATCCGCTTGAGATCCAAAAAACCAAACATGGTAAGAGTCTTGCTAATCCAAAAAAAAATGAAGTCCTGGTTCAAAAGGGGCTCCAGAAGGATTTCAGAGCAAGTGAACTCAAAATATTCGGGCCCGATTATTTCTTTAACTATGAATTGAGCTGGCTAAAGTTTAACTGGAGAGTATTATCAGAAGCTGAGGATAATAGTGTTCCCCTCTTTGAGCGAATTAAATTTATTGGGATTGTCTGTTCCAACCTGGATGAGTTTTTCCAAAAAAGAATCGGCGGGTTAAAAAGGCAGCTGCATGCCGGTGTAAAAGACCTGACTGTTGACGGACGAACTCCCAAAGAACAACTGAACGAAATACGGAGTGAAGTAAAAAAAATGATCCGGGCTTACCGGGATTGTTACTTTGATCAGCTCCTGCCTGAGCTCAGGAAGCACAATGTTTACATAAAAAGTATCGGGAAACTGAACAAAAGTGAAAAATCGTTTGCAGATACCTATTTCAATAAACATTTATATCCAATTATTACACCACTGGCTGTAGATGAGACCCATCCGTTTCCTTTTATTTCAAATAAAAGCCGTTCTTTTGCAATCAAATTGAAAAATCCCTCCTCGGAGGAGACCCGTTTTGCCCGGATAAAAATTCCGGCCAATCTTCCGCGCTGGATACAAGTCAATGTATCTGAAAAGGAAGTAGTTCTCGTTTCGATAAGTGATCTTATACGCCATAAAATGCAGCGTTTTTTCCCGGGAATGGAGATACTTTCAGCAAATATTTTCAGGCTGACCCGCAATGCCGATCTTGAACGGAACGAAGAGGAGGCTGATGATTTGCTTGAAATGATTGAAGATGAATTGAGGGAAAGACGATTTGCCGATATCGTGAGGCTCGAGCTGGATTCGGATACACCGGCTGATATGAAAGAATACCTCATCAAAAATCTGCAAATCCATCCAAAGGATGTATTTGAGATGAAGGGGCCTCTCGGTCTGGCCGACTGCATCCAGCTGTACGACCTCGAAGGCTTTCATCACCTGAGGTATGAACCCTGGACCCCCACACTTCACCCGGTTCTCCGTCATGAAATGGATGAAGAATCCCCCGGGTTTTTTGAAATTATCCGGAAGGGTGATTTTATTGTACATCATCCATACCACAGTTTTAAGACATCCACTCAGCGGTTTGTAGAAGAGGCTTCAAGAGATCCGAATGTTTTGGCAATAAAACAGACACTCTACCGCACATCCAGCAATTCGCCCGTGATGCATGCTTTGATGCAGGCGGCAGAGGATGACAAACAGGTCGCTGTTCTTGTGGAATTAAAAGCAAGATTTGATGAAGAGCGTAATATTGAATGGGCTCACAGACTCGAAAAATCAGGAGTCCATGTCTCGTATGGCATTGCCGGCCTGAAGATACATTCTAAAATAACGATCGTTGTTCGTGATGAGCCTGACGGGCTTCGCCGGTATGTTCATATAGGCACAGGAAATTACCACCCGGATACAGCACAGCTGTATGAAGATTTTGGTTTTTTTACATGTGATGAAGAAATTGCCTCCGACATATCCGAAATCTTTAACCTCCTTACAGGTTATGCTCCTGATCAATCCTATCAAAAAATGATTGTTGCACCACGTTATATGAGACAAACTATATATGATCTGATTGATCGCGAAATAGCCGAAGCCAAAGCAGGGCGAAAAGCAAGAATTATAGGCAAAATGAACAACCTGGAAGATTCACTGATCATTCAAAAACTTTATGAAGCCTCAGCAGCCGGTGTTCAGACAGACCTCATTGTACGAAGTGTATGCCGGCTGATTCCCGGCAAAAAGGGGCTGAGTGAGAATATCAGGGTACACGCTATAATTGGCCGTTTCCTGGAGCACTCACGCTGCTACTATTTCTACTCCGGCGGAGAAGAGCACTATTATATCGGTTCCGCCGACTGGATGCATCGAAATCTGGATGCAAGGGTAGAAGTACTTGCTCCCATAGAGCATGTGGACCTGAAAAAGTACCTGCAGTTTCTTTTTAATGTCTATCTGAGAGATAACAGGCAGCGATGGATGCTTTTACCTGATGGCAGTTATCAAAAAGTGAAGAGGGGTAAATCTGATAAAAAAATTGCAACACACCGCGCGCTGATGCATCACACCGAAGATTTGAATGAACCACTGCCCATTGCCGGAAGAAAAGATTGACAGCCTGATCTCAATTTTGGGACTGTAGTTCTATTTGCAGCTGCTCTGCTACTTTTGATGCCTCTTCTGAATATCTGGCATTCATTTCAACCACCCGCTTAAATACCTCTTCAGACTCTTTGAGTTGATTATTTTGAAGCATGGCATTTCCCAGGAACCACATTATTTTTTCTTTCATGTAACTCTGTTCAACCAGATTGATATCTATAATTTCAAATGATTCAACTGATGCCTGGTATTGACCATTGTTGTAGTATAAAATGCCAAGGTTGTAATGCGCCCTGAGCTGTTGTAAAGGCCCGGGATCATTAGTCAATACAGAATCAAAAAGAGCAACTGCATCATCGATCCTGTTCTCTAAGGCAGCCTCAAGTCCCCTGTTTAATAAAAGAGCAGAACTCAATCTGTTCTGTTCATTCGAACGAAAATTATCTGAACCTATGATTTCATCAGGATGAATACTTTCAATTGCAAAACTCCTGATATCGGCGGGCTGTAACATAGTGATCATAAATATTCCGAATGAAAGAGTTATGATAGCCGCAAAAGCGAAAAACTGCATTTTGTAGGTTTTAAATATAGAGTTGCCAGAGTCTGAAGGCACAGCTTCGCCATATTTTTTATTTCCAAGATCTTTCAGAAGCAGTTCTGTTTCAAATAAATGGTACAGCTCAGGATTTTTTAAAAACTCAATCCACAATTCATCTATTTCGCTATCCTTCAGATCGCCGCGAATATATCGATCGATTTTTTTCGTTATTTCTATTTTGCTCATGGTGCCGCCGCACTTTTAATTGAACGTTTCAAGAGATGTTTTTTTCTACTTGTTTCAATGTCTGTAAATATCTGATATACCTGTTAATAATCATCTCTTTAACTGTATGAACTCTTTTTCGTCAATTCCTTACACCTTTTTTTAAAAATTTTACAAATTATTTTTTATACAATCACTTAACCTTTTAATTACTCTGTGTTTACGTGTCCATGCGTTATTAACTGATATGTTAAAAAAATCAGCTAAATCATCTGTTTCTGCGTTCGGATGCTTTAAAAGAAAACGCGCCATCCGCTGATAGTTTTTGTTCATTTTAGTCATACAGTACTCGAGTACCCGTTGTTTATCTTCATCAATAAGGTTCCAAATTTGATCGGAATCCACTGACGGGTCGTTGATTTCATTAACGATTTCCCGGTTATTTTCGTTAATCATTCGAATGTAATTATGGCGGCAGGCTGTCAGCATATAGGATAGAAGAGCCGGCGGATTGTGAAACTCATCGTTTTTAATTCTCTCTATGATATATTCAAACATCAGCTGTACACAATCTTCCGCATCCTGCTTAGGAGCTCCCATTCTCGCCATCAGGTATCGTCTTAAAATTGGTGTAGCTTCATTACATAACCTGTTGGCAGTAGCAGTGTCCCCGGTTTTTATGGCATTCACCAACGCTGAATAGTCCATATTCGTTAATCTGTATTTTAACAGTAAAGTTAATAGTCAGTTACTCTTTTAATCCAACGCAGAATAATAAAAGCTTTTTTCTATACTCTGTGATAATAGATAAAATGTTTAAATCAGTCTATAAAGTAATGGTACATTTTAATGGATCGGACAATAAATTATTTGTAATTAAAATAATAATTTAAAAAATGGAAACAAGTTCATTGCAAATATTTTCACATAATTTTTTTAATTCGGGTGTGATTGCGTTTCTCTTGTGCGAATCAATATCCAGCTCCCCCACAAATTCGCCATTTTTCATAATCGGTACTACAATTTCTGATTTTACATGAATACTGCATGCAAGATAATTGTCTGCCTCGCTAACATCCTGTACAACAAACGTATCCAGAGTTTCTGCAGCTTGTCCGCATATACCTTTGCCAAAGGGAATCTGAGTATGGTCCGTTTCTTCGCCTACATAGGGGCCAAGTTCAAGCATCTTCTCTTTTTGATCGGAAACAAGATAAAAGCCCGTCCAGTCAAAAGCATCTACTTTGTGGTTCAGCAACTCACATATTTTTAAAAGCACCGTTTCTCTATCTTCATTGCTGTTTATAATTTTCTTCGCCTGTTTTAGAATATCTTCCGTATGCATGATTATTCAATTTGAATGAATTTTTTATGTGTTGCCGGGACAATATAAAAATTCAAAAACTTATTTATTCATCATTCATATTGGCAATACTGCTGCGTATCTTTGAGCCATGTTTGAAATTATTTCAGAAAATATAGAAATCTCCAGCTTTTTTTTAAGCATCGGTGCACTGTTATTTGCAAGCTTCAGCTCACTTTTTTCCGTGGTAAATCCATTTGCCGCAATGCCTGTTTTTGTTGCATTAACAGAAAAAGACAGCACAGAGGACCGAATCCGGACCGCCAAAAAAGCGTCTCTATACATGTTTGGCATTCTCGCGGTTTTTTTATTTATCGGTACTTATGTGCTTAGCTTTTTCGGAATAAGCCTTGCCGGAATCAGAATTGCCGGCGGACTTATTATTATGAGAGCGGCTTATTCAATGCTTGCACCAGACAGCGGAGAAAAAAAGTTAAGCAAAGAAGGCCAGGCTGCCGCTATGGAAAAAGAGGATATTTCGTTCAGTCCGCTCGCTCTTCCGCTACTTTCGGGACCCGGGAGCATTGCTGTGGTGATCGGACTTGCCTCGCAAGCTGCTAACGTCACCGATTATGTTGTTAATACGATTGCGATTATACTTGTGGTTTTTACAGCTTACGTGATTTTACGGGTTGCACCCAGGCTGGCTGATTATCTTGGTCCGACCGGATTAAATGTGATGACAAGAATGATGGGTTTTATTGCGCTCGCCATCAGTGTTCAGTTTATATTAAGTGGAATTTCAAGATATTTCGTGCTTGCCGGTTAACATATTAATTTTTTTGTTTTGTTTAGTCTGATCATGCTTTTAAAAAGAGTATATTTTAAATTTAAATGGAACTGTTCTCTCATAAATCCGTTAATAGCAATATATTTAACAACTGACTTTTATTTAACATCGTAAAATTATCTCTATGAAAAAAATTCTAACAAGCATCTTCTTTTTATTTTTTATCACTTCAGTTAGCAATACAAATCTGTATGCTCAAAAATCCGGGTTTGATGATGTCCGGCTTTTCCAGTCCTATTTTCAGGATGCCAGGATTACCGGCACACCTTATGTGAATGGCAATTTCTTTTTTGGTGATTTTGATTTCGTTGATTTTACCAGGCTTAATGCAAGAGGCGGATATACATTTACTCCTGAGATTGAAGCAGAAGGATCTTTCGGATTTGTAAATGCAAATCCCCGTTTCGGGAACAGTGAATCGGGTGTTAGCGACCTTTTTTTAACCGGGCGTTATCTTTTCGATATTGAAGAAATATCAATAGCCGCCGGTACTTTCTTTACACTGCCGATCGGAACAGAATCCGCGGGCGAAGAAAATTTCAATTTTGGCTTTTACGGTGCAGTACGGCATGTTGTAAGTGAAAAGGTAGCCCTGACTGGTAATCTTCAGTTCAATATTATTGAAATGGGTTTTGATGATGACAGGGAGTTATCTGTTGGGGTTGGTTTGGGCTCCATCGTAAATGTTGCTGAACGTGTAAACGTGGTAGGTGAGCTTTTAATCGAAAGCGAAACCGATTACGCAGCAATCAGCGGCGGGGCCGATTATAAACTCAGGGATATCGGCCACATTCGCGGCGGTCTCATTGTAGGTATTGATGATGGAGCCCCGGACATCGGTGTTACAGCAGGATTCCTGTTCCCATTTAACTAATTTGAAAAATCCGGGTCAAAACGTGTATATTCCTCCTCATTTTGTTGACTGATCAGTTCTAAATTCTACACACTTGGATTTTATTGAAACAATTTTAGCAGAGTTTTCCAGCTTCATGTGGGGAATGCCGATGGTAATACTGCTTGTCGGCGGCGGATTATATTTTGTGATCTATTCCAGGTTCGCACCATTTCTCTACTTTAAGCATGCCCTTGAACTGCTGAGTGGCAGGTATGATGATCCTGATGATCCGGGTGATATCAACCATTTCCAGGCTCTCTCAAGTGCCCTTGCAGCTACAGTTGGACTTGGGAATATCAGCGGGGTTGCCGTTGCCATATTTATGGGCGGGCCCGGAGCTCTTTTCTGGATGTGGATCAGTGCAGTGGTCGGGATTGCCACCAAATTTTTTACATGCAGCCTGTCAATCATGTACCGTGGAAAGGATTCCCGGGGTGATATTCAGGGCGGCCCCATGTATGTTATCATGGAAGGGCTGGGCAAAAAATGGAAACCGCTCGCTATTTTATTCACACTGGGCGGCCTTTTTGGTCCGCTTCCCATTTTCCAGGCAAATCAGCTTACCCAGATTTTACGCGATGTTATCTACATACCCAACGGTATTGCTTCCGAAGCATCTCATTTCGGAGCCGATTTGGGAACAGGTCTTGTGCTTACAGTTATTGTTTCTCTCGTTATTTTTGGCGGTATTAAAAGAATTGGCCATGTGGCCGCCCGCCTCGTTCCATTTATGGTAGTCTTTTATGTTACATCTGTACTGATAATCCTTGGCTTTCACATCGATGTAATTCCCTACTATTTTAAACTCGTATTTGTTGATGCGTTCACCGGCGAGGCTGTTATGGGCGGAGCTGTCGGATCTCTGATTGTGATTGGAATACAGCGGGGTGCGTTTTCAAATGAAGCTGGTATCGGAACCGGTTCGCTTGCCCATGGCGCGGCCAAAACAAAAGAGCCTATTCGCGAAGGTCTTGTTGCCATGATGGGTCCTGCCATTGATACTATCATCATCTGTACCATGACTGCCATGGCTATTCTTGTAACCGGCGTGTGGCAGGGAACCGAAGCTAATGGCGTAACCATGACACTTCTTGCTTTTAATGATGTTTTTGGGATTTATGGTGCATATCTGCTCACTTTTTCAGTTGCTATATTCGCTATCAGCTCAATGCTCACCTATTCCTACTTCGGAACAAAATGCCTTGGTTTTTTAATCGGGGCAGAACGTCAGCACTGGTATAATTACTTCTATGTAGTGTCGATTGTGTTCGGAGCAGTAGCGTCGATAGATGCTGTCATTAACCTGATTGACGGCATGTTCGCTGTAATGGCAATTCCAACGGTATCTTCTGCCATCCTGTTATCACCCAAAGTAAGGGCCGCTGCCAAAGATTATTTCTCCAGGATCGGAACATTCAAGATCTATAAATAGAAACAGAGACAACTTTAGCCGGGATATCTCACAAAAAATAATGTAATCTGATCTTTTTTCACCTTTCAGTTTTCAGTTTTCACCCCGGCAGAATAATACACTTATCTTTAGCTATATATCCAACTGTCGGGGTTTCACTTACGACGGAATCTCTTTCGCTCGGTGCGCTCCGCTCAACTTTTCAATGCTCCTTTCACTAACCCGGCGTTTCATCAGCGACACGATACAAGTGCCTGACAAAAACCTCTAATACATACCAAAAACCGTATAAACCAGCTCTTTTTCATGACGCGACCAGGAGCCGCCCGTAGCATGTTTATAAAAGAAATAGTGGCCTGAACCAGGCTTGTGAGCAAACATCGGTGCGATATATTTGTCAGACCCGCCATCGGAGATCCAGTCAAAGACCAAAAATATCTCCTTCTCACTGAACCAATACTGACCAGTTTCAAGATCAAACTCTACCCAGCCGCTGCTTTTGGATTTAGCGACCACGATATTTTGATTCACCAGGTTTGAATCAGGCAATCCCGTTTGCGGATCTCTACTCATAATTCTGAACCTGATGAAAAGGGTATCCTGATTGGCTTCACTTAACATGATTCTGGCTTTGTCAATTGAAAACGGAATTTTATGAGGCCACGTAACCGGAATTGCAAAGCTGGAAAGCATATCACCGCGGGATCCCGATCCGCTGAATGAAGGCCAGCCATAAAGATTTGTATTGCCTGTTTCTGTTCCAACAGTGTCTCTTCTGAGCTCTCCTGTTACCCTGACTGAGATGTCATTTAATTTATATACGCGTGGAATCAATTCCACATACAAGTAATTTTGAGTATCGGCGGCCACAATTTTATCATGATAACCGAGACTGCTGATCAGAAGGGAATCCGGTAATTCATTTTGTGATATATTCAGCTCAAATCGGCCGTCCGGTTTGGTGACCGAACCAGAGTCTCCGTTTCTGACAATTACATGCGCAAAGGGGACGGGCTTTTTTGTATCCGCATCAATAATTTTACCCCGGATTACAGGCTGTGTTTCAGCAACTTCAATCCCGGCTGAAAGGATTAAAATAAACACAAAAAGAATAGACCTTATCATGTTAGCAGCTTCTTACATTGCAAAACTTACAGCAACAACTTTACATTAAGAATCTTATATCAATTACGAACGAGGTCAAAATAAGTTGTAGGGACATTCTTTATTTTCTGAACGTATTGTGAAATTTCTGCCGGCCCCTTTAAATTTACCGCAGTTGTTCACGGTCAATAATTATTTAAAGTAAGTGCATTCTCATTTTTGGAAATGAACTCAGATTTAGTAGCATTTACTATTAAATTAATGAAAAGAAGCTCATGGAAGAGAATGTTGACATTGAAAGGAAATCAAAAAGGGCAGAAGCAACTCAAATTCACTTAATGCCTGGCAAAGACCTCTTCTTTACCATCTTTATCAAACAAAATAACATCGTAATTTTGAACATAAGAGCCTTCCATTCCGGGTGAGCCTATTGGCATTCCGGGAACTGTGATACCGGCAGCGTCAGGTTTTTCCTCAAGCAGACGTTTTACATCTTCAGCGGGAACATGACCCTCGACTATATATCCTTCAACAAATGCTGTATGGCAGGAGGCGAGTTCGCCCGGCACGCCATTTTCGGATTTCAGCTCCAGGAGATTGTTCACTTTAATCGTCTCAACAGAAAAGCCGTTATCTTCCAGATGATCCGCCCATTTCACACAACACTGGCATCCTTCAGAACTGTACATCGTTACGGAAACTGCATCTGAGGAAACAATTACCTCACCGGAATCCGCAGCTTCATTTCCGTTGTAAAACATGTATCCCCAAAAAAGTGTACTGGCGATAACCAGCGACAGGATGAGTAAAAGAAACTTTTTATTGCCCATAATGGTATTGTTAAAAATCAGTAGTTGTAATTTAAATTATCATAAATGGATAAACACCCGATAATCCCTGATTCATTCCTGCTAATTTAAAATGGCAGTTCATCATCGATGTCTTCAGGAATATTGCCGGGATCAAACGATTCTTCCTGAACCGGCTGTGACGCTGACGGACCCGCTTTATCAATTTTCCATGCCTTAACGTCTGTATACCACTTTCCATTGTACTCACGGCTCTGAATATCAATAGAAGCCGTAACCTGTTCACCTTCTTTCACTTCCGACTGGTCAATGTTATCACCCCACTGTGTGATACATACCTGTTTGGGATACTGTCCGCCGGTCTCCAGTATAAAATCGCGTTTGCGCCACGGACCGTTCTTGCTTTCTCCCGATTGCTCTTCCAAAATTTTTGCAACTTTTCCTTCAATCTGTAAATCCATAAAATGCTCTTCTCTTTTTACTGTCAAATTTCGATTGGCTCTGTTTCGGATACAATATAACGGGTTTATGGAAAGGCTGAAAGGAAAGCGGGGATTAAATTTCCGGTATTAAATAATATCTTTCAGACGATCCGTTTATACCTTCTGCTCCCCATAAAACCGCTCTGCAAAATAAATACTCAATGCAGGCAAAAATGTTATCTGAAGAATCGGTGAAAGACCAACTTGATGATTGAAAATATTCAGTGTTGGCATTTCTGCTGTGTATTCCCATAAGTTGAGGTAAATAGCTGCCCACTCTAAAAAAATGCTGGCCAAAAAACTAATGACCAGCAACACCGTATATCCTTTTAACCCCGGTAAATCAAAAGATACTGATGAGATCAAGCTGCATGCTGCTTTCCAGAGAATCAACACAATGAGTATGTCACCAAATATTGCTCCCCACATCCAGAGCGTGGCCTCCCAAAAAGGCCAATCCCACATATCATACAGGTATACACACTGACCAAATTCCCAAAGAGTATGCAGCACGAAAGCCCATAAAATGATAAACTTTGTACGTTTATTCAGCCTGATTTTCATTGATTACTACCGGTTATTATGGTCTACCCGATTTGAAATTATTAATCCGTATTCGGATAATATAAACTATGAATGATTTCTTGTAACCATTTTTTATGATTCTCTTCGTTTCAAAAAAATCATCAGGATCTACTTAAGAAGCTGATTTTTTCTCTCTTCAAACTCTTCCTTATCAATCTCACCCCTGGCATATCTTTTTTCCAGGATATCCATCGGTGATTCATCTCTTTTTTTATCGCTGCTGTTCATAATTACTTTTACCAGTACAATTGCTAATAAGATGACTAGTATCAACCAAATAATCATCATCCATCCGCCTCCAAATCCATCAAATGCATGCATCTTATCTCCTGTTTTTTAGTTGGTGCCATGCATTTTTAAACATGGCACCTGTTGCTTTTTTATTGCTGGTTGTTATCCCGGGAATCCCGTCCTTTCATTTTTCCCTGTTTCTTATTCATCTTATTCCCCTGCATCATTTGCATACATGTCATGTGCATGCTCATCATCTCAGGGTCATCCATCATTTCCATCATTTCTGATTGTTCCATCTCTCCCTCCAGCATTGCCTGCATCATTTTCATATGCTTTTGCATACGTTCCCTCATTCCAGGATTGTCTTTCATCCTTTGCATATTCTGCATCATTTGAGAGCGGTCCATTTGCTGCATATTTCCTCTCATTTGTTGCCTCATGTGACTCATCATTTCCTGACGCATTTCCGGATTGTTGGCAATTTGCTCCATCATCATTGAGCGCATTGTGGAATCCTGCATCATCTCCATCATCTGTTCTTTTTTTTCAGTACTCTGCTTCTCCTGTGCATATAGTGCACTGCAAAGAAAAGCAGTTGTTATAAGTGCGGTAAAAATATATCTCATTGTTTTCATAATACTATCTCTATCTTGTTTTTATTGTTTTAGTGTTATACGTACTCCGATAATCAATCCTGATTACTTACTCACATATTACTCCATCTTCAAAAAAATATTTTCCTGCTTTTTTGTTTATCTGCTCATCATTTCACCATCTTGCATCATTTGCATCCACATCATATGCATGATCATTATATCTCTCATATCCTGGTTACCATCCATTTGCTGTAAAATTTCTTCTTCATTCATCATAGCACGCATCATCTCTCTGTGCATTCTCATACGCAGCATCCTCTCCTCATAATTCATACCATCCCGTAAATTTTCAATCATTTCAGAGGCAGGCATTTCATCCATTTCCCTCATCATCTGTTTTCTTATATGACTCATCATATTGTATCGCATTTTTGACTCCTCTGCGATTATTTGCATTGCTACACTTTGCTTAACCGAATCCGATAATATCTCATTTATCTCCTCTTTCAGCTCTTCTTTACTTTGCTGGGCGATTACTGTGCATGAAATAAAACTTATCGCAAATAAAGTGAGAATGAATATAATTGTGTTCTTCATTGTATTCCTCTTGTTTTGTATGTTTGATTTCGATTTATCTAAAATTTTTAGCATTTCTTCCTCTCTTATTATCAACTAATTCCAAGGGGTTACATTTATCACTCCATCTTTAAAAATCTTGCATTAACGGCCACAATAACTGTACTCAGCGACATTAAAATTGCCCCCACGGCCGGACTCAAAATAACTCCCCATGCAAATAGAGCGCCGGCTGCCAGGGGAATAGCAACCACGTTGTAACCGGTAGCCCAGAACAAATTCTGGACCATTTTGCCATAGGTAGCTTTCGATAGTTTGATCAGACTTACAACATCTTCCGGGTTGTTTTTTACCAACACGATATCACCGGTTTCCACAGCCACATCCGAACCGGCACCGATTGCTATTCCAACATCAGCCCGGGCAAGTGCAGGGGCATCATTCACTCCGTCGCCGGTCATGCCGGTAAGTTTGCCGCTGGCCTGAACCTCTTTCACCTTATCCGCTTTTTCATCCGGTAGTACCTCGGCAAATACCTGGTCGATTCCAAGCTCTTTTGCTACAAATTCTGCCGTTTGCCGGTTGTCTCCGGTCAGCATCACACACTCCAGGCCCATTTCATGCAATGCATGTATAGCGCGCCGGGATTGTTCGCGTATTTCATCACCGAGAGCAATGGCGCCGGCGAGGGTACTCTCTATTATAACGAATACAACAGTTTTGCCTTCGGAGGATTTCTCTTCTACTGTCTCTTCCGGGTAATTCATTGAATTTTCATGAATATAACCGGGACTGACCACCTTTACCTCTTTTCCGTCAACAATCCCTTCAATCCCTTTACCTGTAATGGAATCGAACTTTTCCACCTCCATTCTGTTTTCGGATTTTTCCATAATTCCCTTTGCAATCGGGTGTTCCGAATTGGACTCCAGGGAAGCGGCAAGTGTAAGAATTTCATCGTTTGTATATTCATCGGTAAAATTGAGAATATCCGTTACAGTAAAGGTTCCCTCAGTAAGTGTACCCGTTTTATCAAAAATAACAGCCTGAAGGTTGCGTGCCTGCTCAAAGGCAACCCTGTTCCGGATGAGAAATCCATTTGTAGCGGCAAGACTTGTAGAGACAGAAACAACAAGCGGAATTGCCAGCCCCAATGCGTGCGGACACGTGATAACCATCACGGCTACCGTTCTGTTCATGGCAAAACTGAACTCCTGGCCTGAAAAAAGTACCCACGCTGCAAACGTTATTAAGCCTGCTGATATCGCAATGATTGTGAGCCAAAAGGCAGCCCTGTTTGCAAGGTCCTGGGTTTTGGATTTGCTCTCTTGCGCTTCCCGCACCAGGTTCATGACCTGCGATAAATAGGAATCGTCTCCCGTTTTACTTATTTCTATGGTAAGGGATCCTTTTTCGTTCACAGACCCGCCAATTACCTCGTCCTCTTTCTTTTTGGCAACCGGCTTTGACTCACCGGTAAGCATCGCTTCGTTTACACTTGATTCGCCCTTTAGCACTACACCATCGGCCGGTATTTTCTCTCCCGGCTTAATCAGAACGTGATCTCCCTTTTCAAGTTCTTCAACAGGAACATCTTCGGTGTCACCATCTTCCTTAACCCTGTGTGCTTCACCAGGCATCAATTCTGCCAGTTTTTCGAGAGCTGCGGAAGCACTCATTACAGACCGCATTTCAATCCAGTGACCCAGCAGCATGATGGCTACCAGGGTGGCAAGCTCCCAATAGAGAAGGTCACCTTCAAATCCAAATACAACAAAAGTACTATAGATGAAAGCTACGGAAATAGCCAGACCAATGAGGGTCATCATGCCGGGCTCTTTTTTCTTTAACTCATCTGCCAGCCCTGTCAGAAACGGCCATCCACCAAACAGGTAGACAATCGAAGAGAGAACAAACAACAGGTAGGTATCTCCCGCAAACCGCCAGTCAACCTGTAAAAATTGTTGAATCATTGGTGAGAGTGCAAGAATAGGAATAGTAAGCCCGAGCACCCACCAAAACCGGAACTTGAAATCACGAACCATCATTTTGTGATGTTCATGATGGGAATGATTTTCATGATTGTTGTTATGCTCCACTTTTTTCCTCCTCTTAATTTCGAACTCAGATCCTGCGGACAATAAAATAACTTCCGTCATCTGCCCTGAACTCCTGCCGGATGACTCCTTTTTTTCTGTCTACAATTTCTGTTACGTTGTAATAAAACTCTTTCACCTTAACATCCAGCAGTGATAGCTGCAGATCAATTCTTGAATTTACCTGGTACTCTCCGGAATTCAATGTATCATTGACAGCAATATGGCGGTTTGATATCCTGACCTCACTTTCGCCTCCTAAAAAACTGGTCAGACCTGTATCAATAAACATGTTAAATTCAACAGGCGACATCTGCCAGCCGGTATCCGGTTCCGCCGGGTAGATGGCGCTGGTCTCCTTGAGATCTACTTTTATTTCAGTTCCTTCTGAATAATCGGTAAAAGGATAAACGAAAAAAACCAAAACCTTATCACCGGGCTGAGAATAGTAAATTGCTTTCGTGCTGTCTTGCAGTTCTCCCTTTTCATTATATGAGTACATTTCAATCGGAAGATGATACATGTCATCATTTTTACTGACCAGGCCGGTATTAAAAACCTGGTAAAATTGCAGTTCGCCCGCCTCATCATAATTTCTCATTTCATACCGGCTCTCATCAACCTGAAAGATTGGCAGGCGATGATCTTGTGCATTACCATGTGCAGGTAACAGAAAAATGAATCCTACGATGCATATCCCAATAGAGCAGATGAATGAATTAGCAGCGAACGTTAAAAACCTGGTTGCATCAGAAACCCTCACGAATCGTCTGCCGACCGACTGTTTCTGATAAATTTCTTCATCAGTTAATCTCATGATCTTATTACTGATTATAAAATATTTTCTGCCTACATTTTTTATCCGTATATAATTCAACGAATTAAATGAAAATATAATTTCAGCAAAGCTATTTTACCCGCACCCGGATCGGTTCTCTGATCGTTTTGCCTTCGGCTGTGATAACTTCAAGCCTGCCCTGCCAGGCACCATCCATTTCAAAAAAAATATCGCTTTCAAGTTGGTCTCCGCTCTTGGTGAAACCCGTTCCGGTATCCATACGCGGCATGGCTCCCATTGCGGACATATGCAGATCAAGCCTGCCTTCAACGAGTTCAACAACTTCACCGTTACGAGAAGCGCGAATAGCCAAAGGGATTTCACCTTCCCTGAAATCACCGCCAGGTGCAAGTATCTCTATTCGATAATCTCCTGATTCCAAAGTATGTGCCGTATCGAGCTCAGCTGCTGTACATCCTGCAAAAAGTAATAGTGCAAAGAGATAGGGGGAGCATTTATTTAATTGTAGCATAACGATTCTTCTTATTTGATATTTAAAGTTAGTAGTAAAGCTATCAGCGGTCAGCCGTCAGCTGCTGAAAGCTGACGGCTGAATGCTTCTCATAATTAATCTTTCCAGAACGGTTCTTTCTTAAGTTCGTGTGTTCTGTAGATTAAATAGATTGAGGGTATAATCAGCATAGCGAGCACCAGTGCTGTTGCCAGGCCGCCTATAAGCGGTGCTGCAATACTTTTCATGGCAGTTGCTCCAACTCCCATTATGAACATCACCGGGATCAGGGCAAATGCATCGGTAGTAACCGTCATCAATACCGGCCGTAACCGCTGAACAGAGCCTTCAATAACGGCTTCCTTTAAATCGGATAAACCTGTCATTCTTCCATCCTTAATTCTCTCATCAACCGCATCGTCCAGATAAACCAGCAGAACCACTCCCAGCTCTGCCGCCAGACCCGCCAGCGCTATCATGCCCACCCATACGGCAACGCTGATATTATAATCAAGAATCCAGAGCAGCAGGAAAGCCCCAACTGTAGCAAAAGGCAGTGTTCCCAAAACGATCAGACATCTCGGAATGGATTTGAAGTTCAGGTAGAGCAGAAAGAAAATGATCAGAACTGTCACCGGTATCAGAATAAGCAGACGCTGCTGCATTCGCTGCATAAATTGATACTGCCCAACCCACTCCAGGGCAACCCCGGCCGGAAGGTCAATTTCACGGTTGATGATATCCCCGGCCTCATTCACATAGCCGTTCAGATCCCTGTCTGGTGCTACGTTTACATTAATTAGATTTCGAAGCTGACCCATATCTGTATCGATCATCGGCGGACCTGTTCTATATTCGATATCAGCGATCATTCCCAGCGGAATTTGTGCACCGTCTGAAGTTGGAACAAATACACGCCGGATGTCATTAAGATCCTGGCGCAGTTCCCTGCCGTAGCGTACATTAACAGGATATCGCTCGCGGCCCTCCACAGTTTCGGTTATGTTCATGCCGCCAACTGCCATCTCAATCATTGAATTTACATCATTGCTTGAAAGTCCGTAACGGGCTGCTTTTTTACGATTCGGCTCTATATCCAGGTAGTAACCTCCGGTCGATCGCTGTGCAACCGCACTGCGGGTTCCGGGTATTTCACGCAGCAGTTTCTCAATTTCCACAGCCACACCTTCGATAGTTTCGAGATCCGGTCCTAAAACATTTAATGCTATCGGTGCGCGAACCCCGGTGGCCAGCATTTCAAGGCGGGTTTGTATTGGCATCCACCACATGTTGGGAAAACCGGGTATCTGCAGCTGTTCATCCATTTTTGAAACAAGCTCATCCCATGTAATGATTCGCTCTTCGGGCCAGACCCATTGGAAAGGTGCCTTTATAAAAGATGGCATCCACCCGGAATACCAGCGTTTCTGTTCCACACTTCTCCATTCTGATGGATCTTTCAAGATTACAGTGGTCTCAAACATATTTAATGGCGCCGGATCGGTAGCTGTTTTTGCGCGGCCTGCCTTGCCCTGTACACTCTCAACTTCTGGAAAGGATTTCAGAATCTGCCCGGTAATATTCAGCATATATTGCGCTTCTGCCACAGGCATTCCCGGCGGAGAGGTGGGCATGTAAAGGATTGCTCCCTCTTCGAGGGGAGGCATAAATTCCGAACCGAGTTGATTGTAAACCGGGATCGCAGAAAAAATTCCAACTACCGCAATAACCACAACAACCCATCTGTAATCCAGCATAAAACTTGCTACCGGTTTATAGGCTTTATGGAGAAACCGGCTTATCGGATGATTCTCTTCGCTGCGTATTTTGCCTTTAATCAGAAGCGCAATTAATGCTGCTGAGAAAGAGATAGAGAGAAACGAAGCAACCAGCATGGCAAATGTTTTGGTAAAGGCAAGAGGCCGGAAAAGCCGCCCTTCCTGCGCTTCAAGAGCAAAAACAGGCAGGAAGCTGACAGTGATAATAAGTAGTGCAAAAAAGATCGGCCGGCCGACCTGCTTTGTCGCATCTATGATAATTTGAGTACGATCTTCTTTTCGGCCGCCTTTCTCCCACCTGTCCAGGCGCTTGTGCACATTTTCAACCAAAACAACGGCTGCATCAACCATTACACCAATTGAAATCACAATGCCGGCAATTGACATCACATTCACTGTGATTCCCACAATATAGATAAGGATTGATGAAATGAGCACTGCAACGGGCAGGGTAATAATGATCACAAGTGCGCTGCGTATATGAAGCAGAAATAATCCTACAATCACAAGAACAATGATCATAACCTGTATCAGGGTGCTTGTCAGGGTTGAAATTGCTTCTTCGATCAGTTCAGATCGGTCATAGGTAATTTCAAGAGACACACCCGGAGGGAGTGAGGCTTCTGTTTCCGATATACGCTCTTTCACTCTGTTAATTACCTCCAGCGCGTTTTCACCATATCGCATTACTACAATTCCGCCAATAGCCTCACCTTTACCGTTCCATTCTCCCAGTCCGCGGCGCTGATCACCGCCAATTTCCACGGTTCCGAGATCTTTCACCATGACAGGAACTCCCTCTCTCTCCTCAACCATAATATTTTCAAGGTCTGCAGCTGACTGTATATATCCCCGGCCACGCACCATAAACTCTGTGTCTGCCATTTCTATCGTTCGTCCGCCTACATCCCGGTTATTTTCGCGAATGGCATCTGCAACCTTCATTAATGGTATATCATAGGCAAGAAGCTTGACCGGATCGATGTTTACCCGGTACTGTTTCACAAACCCGCCAAAACTTGCCACTTCGGCTACTCCCGGCAAACTCTCCAGCCAATAGCGAAGAGACCAGTCGTTAAAACTCCGGATGTCAGCCAGGTTGTTTTGGCCTGTCGTATCGACCAATGCATACTGAAACACCCACCCAACGCCTGTAGCATCAGGGCCAAGCGCAGGACTTGCTCCATCGGGCAGATCATCCCGGATTTGATTCAGGTATTCAAGCACCCGGCTTCTGGCCCAGTACATATCGGTTCCCTCTTCAAATATGGCATATACAAATGAAGCCCCGAACATCGACTGCCCCCGGACATATTTCACGTTTGGGGCAGCTAAAAGAGCTGAAGTAATCGGGAAAGTAACCTGGTCTTCAATAAGATCGGGACTTCTGCCTTCCCATTCGGTAAAAATAATCACCTGCGGATCAGAAAGATCAGGCAGCGCATCAAGAGGTGAATTAAGTATCGACCAGACACCTGCTCCCGCAAGAAGAATAACCAGGATAATAACCATCCCTTTGTTGTTCATACTGGTCTCAATAATTTTATCAATCATAGTTTTTTATATTTGAAAAATTTCTTAGCTATAATCGCCATTCCATAACTCCCCTCCAGGGAGGGGACAGCCACGCGAGCGTCCAGCGCAAGTGGCAGGGGTGGGTCCGCCACACCTTTTTCACTTTTGCGTTTTGCGTTTTCACTTCTGATTTCCCACTTTTGCCCCCGTATCAGTGTTGATGTTCCATCATTGGTGCCGCGCCCGTGCCTTGTAAACGCGACTCTGCATCGAGCCAGAACCTTCCGTTCATTACAACACGATCACCATTTTTCAGGCCGTGCAGAACCTCGTAATAATCATCTGCTATTCGTCCGAGATGAACTTCAACCGGTTCAAATCTTCCTTCCTCAATTTCTTTAAAAACAACTGCCCGTTTACCGGTCATTAGTACAGCCTCCCGGTGAACAGACAGTATTTCTCCTAAATTTTCCCGGAATGATACACCCCCATACTGGTTCATTTTTAATTTGAACTCAGGGTTCGGTACTTTAATTCTGACCGGGATTGTACGGGTCTCACTATTTACCATCGGCGGAACGAAGTCAACGGTACCCTCAAACATTTCACCGGGCCTGCCTTCAATTTCAAATTCTGCTTTCTGACCCAGCTGAATAAAAGGAAGATCATTTTCATAAATATCGGCAAGAAGCCAGAGTTTCGAGTGGTTGTTTATTCTGTAGAGCATGGTGCCCGGCTCAAATTTTAATCCATCAATAGCATTCTGAATCATAATGTGTCCAGACACCGGAGATACGAGGGCTACTTCAAGCAGCGGCTCACCTTTTGCTTCCATCCTCTCTATTTCGGATTGGGGCATATTAAGAAGCAGCAGGCGTTCTCTCGCTCTTTCGGCAAGACGCTGGTTATTTCCTTCTATTGCGGTCAGATAATCCTGCTGATTACTTACCAGTTCCGGGCTGTAAACCGTCATAAGTTCCTGTCCTTTATGGACGTGAATTCCTGTTTCATTCACATACGTTTTTTCGATATACCCGCTGATTCTCGTGACGATTTCAGAAAGATTTGGCTCCGAGTGTGTTAATCTTCCAATCGTTCTGATCTTTTTCTGCAGCGACCGGGTTTTCACCGTATCGAACTGCATCCCGATCAGTTGCTGCTGAACCGGTGTGATTGGAATCGTTTCTCCTGATTCAGATTCCGCCTGATCGTTCTGATCAGCCGTTCCATCGTGTTCAGAGTGATTTTCATGGTCAGAGTGATTCTGATCAGATTGAGAACCCTGATCGATAATGACTATTTCCGTATGATCTTCATCACCAGAAATTTCTTCATGACTCATATCATGATCTGAATGATCAGCACTGCCAAACATAAAGAACGATGCGATCAGAATACCGGCTATTGATAAAGCTAAATACCCGGTTGTTTTTTTTAGGCTAGTTTCCATGATTGTTGTGTTTTGAAATTAAAACTCTTCAGGAGTTATATTGTGTTTTCCGGATATATAATCCAGGTAGGCTTTTGCGATGTTCATATTACTGAGTGATTGTTCACGAAGTAGCAGATAGTCCAGAAGACGTTGCTGCATTCTGAGAACCTCCTCAAATTCTGCACCTTCACTGGCGTACTCACCAAGAAGCATCTCAACCGCCTGTTCCGTATAGCGGATCTGAACGTCACTGGCCAGTGTGAGGTTTCGGTCCGCATTTCTCATGTCTTTAAGGGCGGTTTCGAGACTTGTTCGAAGCCTGTTCTTCTGTTCTTGCTTCGCATAATCTGCCGCCCTTTCAAGCTGCTGTGCCTGTTCAACCCGTGCTCTGTTTCTGTTTTTGAAAATGGGCACTTTTACGGTTCCCCGAAGCATAAATGCATCTTTCCCGTTGTCATCAATTTCTGCTGGGCGTTCACTTACAAACGTATAATCCACCCCCACATTAAAAGATGGCCTCTTCGATTTGCGGGCAAGTACAATTTCATCCTGTTTTGCCCTGCTTTTATATTTCAGTTGTTGCAATGACGGATTCCGGACAAGTATTTGATCATACAGGGCATCAGTTTCTGGGATAACTGCTATGGGTTCAATTTGATCCCTGCTCCGAACCTCGTGAGACGGATCCCTGTTTAGCAAACTATTAAAATCGGTTTTCAAAACACCCAGTTCGTCTTTTTGAATGCTCAACTGATTTTGCAGTTCTTCCAGTTCAATTTGAACGCGTAAAACATCAACTTGCCGGCCGGTTGCCGTTTCATAATTTTGGAGAGTAGCACGCTCAAACGTTTCCAGGATTTGAATGTTCTGTTTCAGAATCTCTATCGACTGTTTCATAAAGTAAATTTCGTACCAGCGTTCCTGGACGGAAAAAAAGAGCCTGTTTCTCTGTTCCTGAAACTCTTCAAAACGCACTCGTGCTTCAGTTGAAGCCACAGTTTTACGCTGCGAAAGAGTTCCGAACCACGGGAGCATTTGTGTAAGCGACACGCGGGCTTCCTGTGCACCAACCCGTGTTTCTACAGGCTTCACAAAATATCCGAAGCCGATTTCAGGATCATTGAGAGCACCCGCAATTGGAACCTCCTGCAATGCTGCCTTGTACCTGTAATAAGCAGACTGAACATCCGGGTTATTCTCGGCTGCAATCTGCAAATAATCATTAAGAGTCTGGGATTGAGATGGCAATGCAAAGATTAACATGCCGCTTAAAGCAGAAAATAATAACCCACACCTTTTTCCAAATGAGCGACTAAAGTTTTTCTTCTTTTGATTTTTTACTCCAAAAAACTCACTTAAAAGAAGAGAAATCATGCTTACAGTTTTAAATTGTGGATAATAGGTATTCATATTTCAGGTTTCATTTTTAAGACCGAACTCATTGGGAACTGTTTGTTTACAGTTTTCCGGACGATCGAAAGCGCCGGTATTTTGAGAGGATCCAATAGATGAGATACACTAATTCATTGGAATTATCAGCTTTTGATATTTCAGTAAAAATATCTGCTAATTCAGAAAGGAGCTGTTTACCAGGTAGATGGGAAGGTTTTTACTTACCCTTATATCAGAAGCAGAGACTAATTCCTCCCGGCTGATTACAGGAATTACGGAAAGTATTTCAGTCGATACGATACAGTCTGTTTCTTTTACTGTTTGAACAGCGCTGTCTGCCACCGGATTCATATCTTGTGTATAACAGCAAATGGAACCGGCAGAGCAATCATCAGGATTTTGTTTCTTGCTGACCCCGGCCGACATCTTCTCACAACATTCATCCACCGTTACCGAAGCTTGATGCACTAACCCCGGATCCGTTCCATGCATATCACAATCCGATGCACCACTAAGGATAATAAACCCTGTTAGTGAAAAAAGAACTGCCAGCAAAAAGCTGAAATCAAATTTAAAGGATATGGTTGATTTAATTCTGGTCAATGCTCAATAGATAATTGTTTTTTCTACCGGTTTTTGTAAAGCGTATGATACGCAATAGATTTAATAAATCATGATGATCCAAAAATATTACACATTTTTAGAGAGTTGATGTTAGAAAAGTCAATTCATCCGTTTACTTCTTCTTCCCTTTATCTGACATTTTATTTATGACATGACACATCCGATGTTTCAGGTAATGACACCGCCTAAGGTGCATGAACACTAACATAATGCTGGTTTTTCAAATTAAAAAAGCCACCCCGGTTTCAACCGGGATGGCATGTAAACATTAACAATAAGTGAATCGTAAGTTTAGAAAGCTACAACACCTTCGAGGATAAGTCCTTCAAAATCTGCCCCGGCAAAAATTTGGTTTGCAGGAAAGTCTTTGTAATCTTGTATTACATATTCTGCTTTAAGAAGAACGGTGTCAGTAATGAACCAGCCGCCTGCAAAATTCCAGCGATCTACTTCTACATCTGTTCCGCTGAATGGAAGTTCACCTGTAAGCTGGTTGTATCTTATTCCAAGATAAGCTTGTTCATTTGGCAGAAACCTGTAAATACCTTCGGCTGCCCACTGATCCCAATCTCTTTCACCCTGAATCGCTTCATCAAAACCGGTGCCTGTAGTGGTTTCATAGGTGCCGAAAAATTCCAGCGCGCCTATTTTAGCAAATGGATTGATCATGAAGGATGTCACTTTGTTGTGAAGACCTGGATTAACACGACCTGAAAAATCGCTGTTTTCCATTACTCCGTGATAGTGTGATCCGGCACGATCACCGAAATAAAGACTGTTAAAAGCTGACCGGTTCGTGTGATAGAAAGATCCGGTTAATCGCAATCTTAACAGATCTCCCCGATTATCATATCCTATCTTACCACTGAAAGAAGGGTCGCGTTGACTTTCATCGTCAATTCTTCCGCGTAATTCACCACTCATAACAGAAAGGACAGCCAGGAAGCCACTGTCGTGCAGATATTGTACTTCACCACCAATCTCCGTTGTGAAGGGATCCATGATGTAGTTTCCAACGAATGGGTTATAAATACCCTGCGCGTTATCGCTTCTGCGGAAATGCTGATCGCCGTAATTGAGCTCATACTGACCAATTTTCAGACGAAGATTTTTCATCAGTTTATCAATAAACGGACTGTTTAGCATTTTTAAATCATCAACCTGCAGGTATCCGCCTTTTACCCATGCTTCGGGATGGTGACGGGATGAGAAATAGGTGGTTACATTTACTTTAACACCATCGGCAAGCTGAACATCAAGATATAAATTGGCATTTGCTGTATTGAAGCCAGGGCCAATTTCTGCCAGTTCATTTTCATTAACGCCATCAACAAAGAATGGATCATTGCTGTGGTTGAGTGTTTGCCACTGCTGACGGAATGCAGCACCCCATTCAATTTTGAGTCCATCGAATTCTACGTTAGTCTCCATAGGCATCTCAAATGTATCGGCGCCTGTTCTGTCGTATGGCCGGTAATACTGAATGTTTTCTTCTCCTTGCTGTGCAAATGAAAGAAATGGCAACGATCCTGCAATAAGCAGTGCCAGTAAATATGTGGTTATGTTTTTTAGTGATTTCATGACATTTATTTATTTATTTTTAAGAATTTCTTTTCAGACTGTCAGCTGATTTGCAGACAAACTTTTTAGATGTTGTAGTTGTTTTTTCGATATTGTGAGTTTTAATCATTTTTGTTTATCAATCTATTTTGATTGTGCTTATGATTCTCTGTTACTCTTTAATACAATTGCCGTACCAAACCCGTCAATTAAATTAAATTCTTTTCATTTTTTTTGAGAATCGCTGTTTAAACAACCTGGAAACCTTTTTTAGCAACTGTTATCAATCAAATTTTTTGTCCTTCTGATGATTGTATTATCGGCTGAAGCTTACGCTTGCAAAAATGCAATTCACAGAGGCAAACCATTTGCAGGATTGCAAGGCCGATCGATCATATTTATCTGTTATTTCTGTACTTTTTTATTAATTATGCAGCAAACAATGGCCTTTTTTAATTATCCATCCAATTTGTATCTAATACCATCGTTACAAAAAAAATCGCATCATCCAAGTTAATTTTATGCAGGCACTCATCGATTTATTCCAGGAATACCAGGTAATGGCAGCAGCGGCAGGTCTCGTTCTTTTGTTGCTTCTCGAGCAAGCTCATCCCTTTTTTGATTTCTTTAAAGGATCCATCAGGGATAAAGGGAAACATCTGGTCAGAAATCTTCTTTTGGGATTTATTAACAGCCTTTTGATCTCTGTAGTTTTTGTTGGACTATGGGTGATGGTATCAACCTGGGCCGAACAGAACAGTTTTGGCATTCTTCACTGGCTGGATCTGGAAAACCCCTGGAGAATCATTTTGGCAATTCTTCTCTTTGATCTTTGGATGTACACCTGGCACTGGATGAATCATGTAATACCATTTTTCTGGCGGTTCCATCGGGTACATCATTCCGACCCGAATATGGATGTAACTACTGCCAGCCGGTTTCATATCGGGGAAATCTTTTTTTCAGGCCTCTTCCGTATCGGAATTATTGCAATTACAGGAATCTATGTGTGGGAGTTGCTCCTCTACGAAACCATTATGTTTGCTGTTGTTCAGTTTCACCATGCCAATATAGTGCTTCCCCCGAAAGTCGATAAGTTTATTCGCATATTTATCATTACACCGGCCATGCATAAAGTTCATCACTCCAGGTGGCAGCCCGAGACAGACTCGAACTACGGTGCTTTTTTAACAATCTGGGATCGCCTTGGCCGTACTTTCCGGCTTCGGGAAAAACTGGAAGATATTCGAATCGGTCTTGATGAATTTGAAGGACCTGAACATGAATCCGTGAAAGGGTTATTCCGTATGCCGCTCTGGAGAGATAAAAAAACCAAGTAGTGGCTGTCTAAAGAGATACAATTGATCAATGGTTGCTTTACAAATTATAGTTTATTCATGAACCTTAGACTAGTCAGCTGACGGACTCGTGGAAATAAATTGCTGGTTTTAAAAACAACTTGAAGAACTTTTACTATATATATTTAAAACTAAGCTAAATAATATAGGTCGAGCAGTGGTCAGCTATGCTTTTTGGACAGCCACTGCTTTGTTAATTCGCTGCGGCTCCGCTGATTGTATTTCCAAAGAATACAGCATTAACAAACATTTTGTTGGTACCGAACCAAAATGCTCTGAAATTTGGATTGTCGATGAAAGTGATTGTTCTGCCACTTCCGTTCCGGCTGACAATAACCGAAGCAGTACCTCTTATTTTTTCAAGATTCTCATCAGATATATAACCGCTTGCCAGTGGATTTTCGGTATAATAAACAGGTGTGGCAAACGGGTTTTCGGCTCTCTTTATAAATATGGTATTACTGCGAAAGAGCGTAATATCTTCATCGTTAAATCCATACCCAAGCGGATGCGTCAAATCGATCTTTCCATGAAAAATGGATCCCCCTATAACTTGTGCTCCGCGTGTATCACTGAGTTTTGCATAAGCTAACTGTCCCGGTGTTTCACTCTCTTCTTCATCTTCATCAACAAATTCAATATTGGCTAATCCATTTCTTTTAGCCCAATTGGCAGTTCCCCGCTGGGTTATAAGAGTACCGCCCCGGCTAACCCACATTTTTAACCCTGCAACTGAGCTGTCACTTAAGTCATCGTAGCTCCCGCTTGGCATTACGATTACATTATACTTATTCAAATCTGTTCTGCCCATTCGATCTTTTTCGAGAATAGTAACCGGCATTTTGTATCTCTGATCAAAGAGGTGCCAGATTTCACCGACCTCTGTATACCTGACACCGCCTCCGGCTAAAACAGCGACCTTCGGTTTCTCCAGGTTTTCCATACTCGGACTTCCAAGATCTACCCCTTCCGGCATAAACCCTGTTTGCATATTGTAAACACGAATACCATCCTCAGAAGCTATTTTCTGAACGATATCAAATAATTTTCTTTCACTCATATCATCATCCTGAATGCCAAGTGAAACTACAACTGTACCATAATCGAAATCCTTAGGCCCTCTTACGGTTATCGCCTTAAATGGTTTTGATGCAACTTTTGTGCGAATCCCTTCTTTCTGCAGCCTGTATAGCGCACGCGGAGCATAGTACTCATCCCACTCGAAAAGATAGGCGTAGTTACTTAGTCCGCCGATAACTTCGCCTTTCTTCATTTCCGGATCATTTACAGGCTCTCCAAGCAGATTTGAATTGTAATTTCTGGATTCAAGCTCAGCAAACGGAAGATCAAAAGCATATGGCATTGTCCATGATGAAACATCATAAAACAGGCTATCTGAAAAAGAGGTCCGCCGCTCAAACATAGCATTAATTAGTTTGAACTGTTTTTGATTCAGTGGCACTATGTATGAGCTATTGCCCGAAAACGTCTGATTATTAAGTTCCAAATCACGGCTTAATCTATAGATCTCTATATCATGATGATTAAGCATATCAACAAGATGCCAGGTTTTTCCGCTGTCATTATCGTCTCCAAACACAATTGCTTTTGCCTGTGATCGTTCCGCCTCTTCTGCAGCTTCAATATAAAAATTTCGCATGTGCTGAAGAAGGTCTTCCTGCAGCTCTAATGACGCTTTAAATGTAGACATCGATGTGGTTACCTGGTTCCGGATGGTAAAAGGAAAATCAATAATTCCGTGAACACTCTCCTGGGCATGCCCCCTGGAACTGGCCTGTTCAAAAAGAATTCCCACAGACCCGTTCACATCGGGGTAGGTAGATCCTTTTCCGTAATAAAAATCATCAAAGCTTTCGCGCGTGTAATACAGAGATTGAATTTTGTTCAGGGCGTCTGCATGGTATTCTGCAATAGCCTTTGTAAGATCCTGGTTTCTCTGGGGGGTAATAGGGTGAGTACGAGAGGGTACACCGGGCTGAAAGAAATAGGTAGAGTTGGTGCCCATTTCATGGAAATCTGTTAACACGTTCGGTTTCCATTCGTGAAACTTTAACACCCTGCCGCGGCTTTCGGGATGCTGCACAGGCATCCAGTCGCGATTGAGGTCAAACCAATAGTGATTGGTTCTGCCGCCCGGCCACACTTCATTGTATTCACGGTCAGCAGGATCAGGATTTAACGTATGGCTTTTATGCATATTCACCCATGTCGAAAATCTCTGCAAACCGTCGGGGTTCAAACTGGGATCAATCAGAATTACTGCATTTTCAAGAAGATTATCAATCTCTTCGCCTTCAGCCGCAGCAAGATAGTAAGCTACAAGCGGTGAAGCATTGGCTCCGCTTGGTTCGTTTCCATGCACACTGTAACCCATATTGATGATAACAGGCATCCGGCTGATATCCAGGTTCTGTGAGGTTTCAGGGTCTGTCAATGCCTGCTGGTTTTCTTTAATCCGGTCAATATTTGAATGATTTCTCTCGGATGTTATTGTAAGCAGCAGTAACGGCCTGTTTTCATATGTTCTGGCGTACTCTTCAATGGTAACACGACCAGACGCTTCCGCTAACGCATACATATATTGAATCAGCTTATCATGTGTTATATGCCACTCACCGATTTGATGACCAATAACTTCTTCTGGTGTGGGTATAGCAGGATTGTATTCAAGGTTACCCGGCAGGTAGTAATCGAGAGATTTTTGTGCTGTTAAAGCAATTGGAAATAGAAAAATCAATAAAAAAATAGCTTGTCTGTACCTACGCATAAATTCACTTACTCTTATTTTTAATGGTAATGACTAAAATAAAAACGGCCTACTGTATGGTAAGCCGTTTAAATGAAAAAATTTTTAAAACTTTTGTCTGAAATTGTCAAGTGTTATCGGTTAAGTCACCCTGGAATAATCTTGATTTTAAAAATATGAACATAACTGTGGATTAACTCATCCGATGACTTTTCATTTGTATTTTTTCTACAATCAATTCAAAATCTAAAAAGAGCTGCAGCCGGTACCTTATACGGCATCTCTTCTTTTGGAAGTGCGTAAACCTGGCCGCCTTTTTCGATTGCTTTAATAGCAGTCCAGTTTATCAGATCCATAGATCCATTTTCTGAGCGTGTTGAATATTCGATTTCATTATTCTCACTATTATAGTGACCCCACGACATTTCGTTGGTCGAAACAAACAGGGTACCTGTTTTGCCCATAACTGTTGATTTTATGATTTCCGTCAGGTTATTTGAAGTAAACTCATTACTCGCATCTTTAAACAACTCTTTTGCTTCATAAAGATCTTTTAAAAAGTAATTTTTGACCTTTTCCCAGCCTCCCTTCTGAAGATCTGCCTCACTTAACTGATCAGGATTTGATTGGACAACATCATCTATAAGCCTGTTATAACGATTCGCCTTTTTATACATAGCTACATTTTCTTCCAGGCCGATTACCACGAGCGGGATTTTTTTTCTGTTTAAAATCGGGGTTATACTGTTTTCAACTTTCCCTAAAAACTGTTCAACAGCTTCCTTTTCATCCTCTTTCCCTGCACCGTGTCCAAAAAACATGGCTTTTTCTCCGCTTGCACGGGTATGGAACTGCACAGGTGCGTTTGGCATGTCATCGTAATAGGATTCCAGCGATCTTGGAACATCCTCCGGGGTTATATCTGTGCACTCATTTCGTGTACATTCTAAAAGCCGTATGTTTTGCCTGCTGACTGCAAGTACTGCATAAACTCCCTGCAAGCTGATCATCGGGAGCAGGGGGGTAATTAAAGTGTGATCATTTACATACGTCATTTCATTCACACTGTAGGGAACCTGGTAAATGTCAGTTTTATTTTCAGATATGTACACAACCAATCCATGATCGATATGAACCCAGAAAGATTGATTGTCGAGCAGCTTATACGCTTCCTCCAAATAGCTTTTTATTTCTCTTTCCTTTAAACCTTTTTGGCTTAATTTATCAGCCGTTTTATTCAGTAAATTTTTATACCTGATGGGGTCCTGCTTAGCTTCTTCTCCTGTTTTATGAGTAGGCAGGGTAATAGTTGTCAGAATATCACCCTCAAAATTAATCAATTCTTCAATTTTTTTTCTGCTAATCATATGTTACCTCTTGGCCTGCTTAAAGTTTGTTTACTTAGTTATACTATAAAATTATAAAATATTTGGTTATATAATGGTTCCATTTACAGAAAAAAACTACCTATGGCCGCTTTTTCTCGTCAAAAATTTCTAAACAGCCTTGGACCGGGCTTAATGATGGCTGCTGCTGCCGTTGGAGTATCCCATCTTGTTCAGTCTACGAGAGCCGGTGCAGATTACGGATTTGCGCTGGTTTGGGCTGTGATACTGGCAAATTTTTTTAAATATCCGTTCCTTGAATTTGGCCCAAGGTATACGGCAGCTGCAAAAGAATCACTGATTGACGGTTATAAAAAACTGGGAAACTGGGCTATAACAATATTTTTCATTTTTACGCTTGGTACTATGTTTGCTGTTCAGGCTGCTGTTACTGTAGTAACTGCAAGTCTTGCCGCTGAAATGACAGGTATTTCGTTATCTCCTTTGCTTTGGAGTTTTGTTCTGCTCACAATATCAATACTGATTCTTATTTCCAATAAATATTCTCTTCTTGATAATATTGTAAAAATATTAATGTCTGTTCTGGCAATCTCAACACTCATTGCAGTTTTTGCAGCTCTCGCCCAGGGAGAATATCAAACCTTACAAACTATGCCTTCTCCTGATATATGGACTGTAACAGGTGTTGGCTTTATGATTGCGCTAATGGGCTGGATGCCGATTCCCGTGGATGCATCAGCATGGCATTCGCTTTGGGCAATCGAAAAATCCAAACTAAGCGGACGTGAATCGGACCTCAGTGAAGTAATTATAG
>Ga0209942_1000061_pt1 | contig 69839 bp, 72 predicted proteins | sample SalPonR1_A_D2_MG_FD_185695 | JGI IMG/M metagenome (GOLD analysis project Ga0209942, IMG submission 185695) | Salt pond soil microbial communities from South San Francisco under conditions of wetland restoration - Salt Pond MetaG R1_A_D2_MG... ...
AGGGTGGTCCTCACATAGGATACAGTTATTTCGGAAATGTTGAATATGCTTCGAAGCAGGCAGAAGGCTGGAACATTGAAACTGTAGTATCAGGTGATAGCATAGGCACTTGTTACTTGGCAATAGATAATTATGACACGCCCCATGTATCCTTCAAAGACTTTGATTATGATATGGGAAATCCTCTTTATTACACGTTTTCCGATGGTGATAGCTGGGCAGAACCTGTGTCCATAGATTCTACTGGAAATTCTAACCATCCCATAACGGCAGAAAATGGAATTCCCATGATAAGTTACCAGGATAGTAACTATAACCTGAAATTCGCCACCCTTTCTGGTGATCAGTGGGTTAGTTCAGTAATAGATTCGTCAGATAATGTAGGGGAATACTCTTCCATAAAAACAGACCAATATGGAGGCATACACATCAGTTATTATGAAAGATATGCTGACAACCTGAAGTACGCCAATTTCGATGGTTCCAGATGGAACACAGAATATGTTGATATGGGCGGAAATGTCCGAACAGTACCTTCCTCCCTGGCGGTGAAACCTTCAGGAGATCCTGTGATCTCGTATGTTTCATTTTCTCCGGACAGCGATCTGAAATGTGCTTTCAAAGTGGATGGAAACTGGAATATTGAAGTCATTCCTCCGGAAGGTCCTTCCACAGGATACTATCACACCATTGCCCTTGATTCTGCCGAAGATCCCCACATGGTCTATTCTTCATCTGATGGTACGGTTTATTACGCCCGATATGAGGGCTCAGATTGGGAAAAAGATGTAGTTGTGTCTTTTGATGTAATGGTTGGAGCAATGGGAAATTCCCTTGAGGGGGCAGGTCTTGGTGGACCTGTTATTGTCCAGGCGGGTTTTGGACTTGACGAAAAGGACATTGCCCACGTGGTATTTCCGGATTATGGATCAGGGTACCTGAAATACGGGACATGGTCAGGAGATGAATGGTCCTTTGAGAGGATCTGTCCTGAAGACCCCATAGGTTTTGGGAGAAGTTCTTTTGTTTTTGAGCTTGAAAGTTCGGGAATGCCCCACCTCTTCTCCAAATCTTATCCAGACTTCGTAGATGACGGTTATGTTTTACAGCATGTAAAGAAAGAGAACGGTGTCTGGAGCAAGGCAACAGTGGAAGACTCAGAATATGACTTTAGAGCTATTTCGCTGGCTATTAATGAGAAGGAGAAACCTGCAGGCTGCTACTATAAATATGATGGCCGACTTGGCCAGGGGATGCTGAAGTATGCTGCTGAAGATAATGGCAGATGGAATATTCAGACGGTGATCTCTTCAGATGTTGATATGGGTATCATTGAAACGGACCTTCATCTAGACACGGAAGGGAATCCCCATATTGCCTTTGTAAGATATCCGGAAGGTCTGGTGCCGAACTCTCTTTCGAAGAGTCCTATTTCTTACACATATGAACTCTGGTATGCGACAAAATCAGGAGGTACCTGGGGTGTACAGTTATTGGATACGCTGGGATCCTATAGAGAGGGAAATGTTTCAATTAATAATGACCTGGACAACAATCCTCACATTACCTATGGTTCTGGATCAACCACAGTTCTTTCCCCTGAAAGTACTGTGGATGAACAGGCTCCGAGTGAATCTGTGGAACTGAAATATGCCTATTCTGACGGAACGGACTGGTTCATAAAAACTCTGGATTCAGGAGTTATGCCAGAGTTCGGTTCTTTCTCCTCTCTTATCCATGACAGTTCAAACAATCCTCACGTGGCATATTTCACTGGAACAGGCTTGAATTACAGCAGTTCTGGTGAAGATATCCAAAACGGAAATGGTGGTTGCTCAATTACCTCATTTTTTCCGTCAATGGGAATGCTGTTACTGCCATTGGGTCTCCTGATATTGAAAAAATAGCTCAATCTACAAATAGATCAAGGGGAGCGCGTCCGCGCTCCCCTTGATCTATTGATTAACCTGAGGCTTATATTACTTTTACAAAAAAGAGCGGATCTATCTCTTTTTTGTCATGAAATAAAAAGGTGCAAGGAGTAATAAAAATGATGGAGGCAGATGTCCGGCAATACATCCGCCGTTGCTGCTTTCTCCGAGAAGAAATGTTTGCGTAGTTTCTGCTTCTTCCTCTCCACTTATGCTGTCAATGACCATGCTCAGTTTATGTATTCCTTCTCCCTCGGGAAAGTATCTATTATTTAAGGGATAAGTGGTTCCTGGCATGATGCCGGGGATATATTCATCTGCGATCATAGTGAGTTTCCCTTCAGGACCTTCGTCGTAAATGGTTGCGAAGAGGTCCACGGCATGAGCGCTGGCGGATGTGTTGGTTATCCCGGCGTTAACTGTAACAGCTTGACCCAGGGCAGGGTTCTCAGGTGAGACATTGAGGATCTTGCCTTCGATATTGAGTTCGCCAAGGATCTCTAATGTGCTATTTGAACCTCCTGATTTACTGTTTCCATAGACATATGTGCAGAAGTACCCTTTGTTATCGCTGAACTCGTCGCCGTTGTCATGAAGGGCCATCTCTTTAACCTCATCCTCTGGATCGACCTCCACATGTATGAAGTAGTAGCCCTGGTCTAGATCCTCGATATCCCAGTTCACTTCAGCCATGGTCCAGTTGGGCAGGTTGCCTTTTCCCCATGTCTCAATGTTGACACGCTCGCTGCCTATGAGGTGTTTTTCCCCCTCATACGGCGAATAGTTGTTATCAGAGGCAGTATAGTAGAATTTTACCTCCACTCCCTCGAGTCTGTTTGTTTCTCCTATTGCAAGGTTATAGACCCTGCACTTTATATTTACTTCACTGAAAATATTTTTTTCCAGGGTTGGCCCGATCTTTTTATCGTTTCCATAGAAGAACATTCCCCTGAGCTCTTTGGCACCGATCTGGGTGTCCCATTCCCACTGGGTCTTATCGCCACTGGAACTTTTTTTCCGCCACTGGTGAGGTAACCCAAGAGCCGGGTTTGGATGTTGTCCGTATCGCTCGTTCCACCAGTTTTCCTGATTGATGGTCTCACCAGGCTGGGCAATGAAAGTTGTGGCGATCACTCCGATATCAGTGCTATATACGCATGGCTCTATCTGATATCCCCAGGAATTGCTTTCGTTGAATCCGTTTCCTGGTGTGTCAACTGTGAATCCTTCCTCGGAACTGATGGTGTTGCGGTTGGATGTTGTATCCTCGAAACAACTATCGGAGAAATAGTTTACTCCTGCTTTCAGACCACCCAGGAATCCGTCATAAGAACCACCCATGCTTGCACTCATGCTGGCACTCCTTTTGCTTTTCACTGTGGTAGAGACAGTTGATTTCTTACGGATATCCTCGGTCCAGTTAACATCCCATATAGTGGCGTTATCGAGGCCCATCATGTTGCCTGATGCGATCTGATCTGAGGATGAAAGGTTGAAATAGCCGTAACTGAGCTGTTCTTTCTTCCAGGGGTAGGTGAGCAGATTTCCGCTGATATGGGGTGGCTGATACCAGGAGGCGTCGCGTCCTATCTTCTGCATTCCCTGTGTTGGTTCTGGGACAACTACCTGAACGTAGACAGGTTCTCCGTTTTCATCGGTCCTGTTGAGGACAGGATAGCGCCACAAAACTTTTTTTGATCTTCTGTAGAGCACCTCATCGCCATTTGTCGTCCCGACCGATATGGAGGTGGACATGTTCTTGTATTTTTCGTTATTGATATCTTCCGTTTTCTCTCTGCTCTCGCTGAAGGTCGCTTCCAGTGTTTCCGATGCTTTAAAAACTTCCATTTCCAGGCCGGGGTTGCCGGAGACCGATGTGCTCGTTCCGTAACTGAAGTCGGTCTTCTGCTCGGAGTCTACCATGCTGGAAGAAGTACCCTTTTCCTTGAATACAGTCTTGAAGGAGGCCAGACGGGAGACGTTACACATTTCAGCCACTCCGGTATCTGTGTTTTGGATGTAGTCAATATGTTTTGGGGGTTCCTGTACGATCACCTGTGGAGATATATTGTTGGCCAGGGTGATCTTTGCCGGTGTGCCCAGACGAAGGCTTTTGCCAGCGAAATCACCGGGGACAAGGCATGTAAACTCCCGCTCTCGTGTGTTTCCAAAGTCTTCCCAGGACGAGGGATTAAATCCAAAGTTGCCGTTATCCTTTATTTCCGTCTCCGTGAGTACAATATTGGACCTCCAGTTATCATCGATCTCAGGATTATCAATATCGTTAGTACGTGGATTCAATTGAAGGATGAACTGCCTTATTCCGACGTTATTTTTAGCGGGGTCCAATTTACCTCCAAATGCTCCCAGAGCCAGAGAAGCGTAGTTGAATCGATCAAGTGAAAAATAGCCAATGTCAGGCATGGTAATGACATTGGCCCTGCTTTTTATAACAAAATTTCCGTCTTCTACGTTGAAGATCATGATCCAGAGTCCTTCTATATAGTAATAACCATCAAATTCACGACTTCCATGTTCATCAATAAGATTCAAAACACAGCATTCGTCCTGGCCGTCACCGTTTATGTCGCCCACAGCAAGCTGTCCCAGAAGGGGATTGTCCACCCAGTTTTCGGGATACATTTCCGGGAATGGCAGAGAGTTGTACATCTTACCGGATGCTTTCTCTCTCCATTCTATACTTCCGTCCTCCCATGCAGTGGCGCTGATCAGTGATAGCCTTGTCAGGCTGTCCGAAGTTATCGTGGTGCCCGGATTGGCATACCGGAGCACATAAAGTTCGTCGATGCCTCCCGGTCTGCTGTTACCGGATTCAACTGCACAAACAGCTCCATAACATTTCCAGTCAGCTACCTTGTATGAACTGTTGTATTCGCTTATATTCAGTTGATTGTCTACTGAATAGGCATGGAGGCGTATGGTACCATCATTTTCCTTGGCTATCACTACAACCTCCTTACGTCCATCACCGTCAATATCGGCCAGGGCCAGGTCTGCACAACGGGTGATACTGTAAGGGGGATCAACAAGTGTTCCGTTCGGGGCATCTGCGATTGTAATAGAAGAGATATCACCTGAAGGGTTATTCCCGTCGGTAACGCCGATATTATATTTATATCCCTCTTCATCTGTTGGGAAAACGTATATATAATCCGAGACATTGTCGCAGTTCCAGTCACAGGCCATTATATCTACCGCGGGGTTGTATGGTTTGTCGAAGCCTGTAGAAGGGCTTGACATACCGGATTTCAGGGAGTAAAGCTCAGAAAGAGGATTATCAGAATTGTTTACATCAACAGCATAGACCCGGAGTGTGAATTTGTTGCTGCTTTTGTTTACTCCGGCTACAGCAAGGCGATGTGCCCCATTTTCAGCAGGCCCTCTGCCATAAACAGCTTTAACGGTCAGGTATTCCTCTCCATTCGGAAGATATGGGGGGTTTGTTCCAGGTCCTCCCCACTGGACGTTTGGGTTCCCTCCATCTTTATCGTTGAAAACTTCAGGGACATCGGGCGAGGCGTATCCGAGACTAATTGACTCTTTGCCTGGCGGCATGACAACCATCATCAGGTCCTGGTTCTCGATTAGAATGTTGTCCCGGGACAGTGGTTCATTTCCTCCTACAGTGTCAGCTGCAGCCGATCCAGTAAGCAGGGCCGTGCAAAGTATAACGGTTATTGCCAAAGTAACGGCTGCTGCGTGCAGCTTCGTATTCTTCATTCCTGTTCCCTCCATCGGTTGTCGTCTTCTTCAAGGATATTTAGTCACTCATTCTAACGAGGAGGGAACGTCCGGTCAAAGAATAAGTCGGTTTGAAACGTACAAAGTCTATAAACAGTCTGGATTCCAGGTTAATTGACCCAGTGTAAAAACCAACAGGTTGGCCTCTATCCTGATGAAGATGAAGATTAAAAAGTCAGGGGGCTAATAATGAAAAATAGAGTCAAAGTTAACCCCTGGTTAGACCTAGGCAAGTTCTCTTTCAAATGGAGTAGCTCGATCCTGTTGTTATAATAATAGAACTCTGGACTTCTGCTCAGAAAGGCGTATAATTGCCCAACTGTTACAGGTTATAAATTCAAATGAATATCGCGGGGTGGAGCAGTTGGTAGCTCGTCGGGCTCATAACCCGAAGGTCGCAGGTTCAAATCCTGCCCCCGCAACCAGAAAACACAAAGGCTTCGTCGTTTGACGGGGCCTTTTTTTGTGAAAATATTCCTGGAATTGAATAGTAAGGTCCGGTCAGATCGTATGTGCGAACATAATTTGGTAAATAAAGAGGCAGGATCCATAATTACAGCTCCTCTATTTTGTGGTAACCATTCCTCCTTAAGCAGTAATATTTTAAGTATTCCCCGGATATGATAGGTTATAATCTATATTTATATTGTTTGAAAGTGTTGTCAAAACTTCTGGGGAGTAATTGAGGTAACAAAATAATATGTCTTTATAAAAGCAGGGGGATGTAAGGATATTATGAAAAAAGTCTGTGATGTTGATGTACTTATAATCGGAGGTGGGCTTGCAGGACTTTCAGCTGCTCTTGTAGCCAGGGAAAATTCCCTGGAAGTTGGTCTTGTGTGCAAGAGCAGAGCCGGTAAAAGCGGGAACACCCTTGTCTCTGGAGGGGTTTTGAGTCTCGCCACAAAAGAGGGACAATGTGGCGATGAGCCGGCTATCTTTGAAAAAGATCTCCTGGATTCAGGTGCTGGAATAAATAACACTGAACTTGTAAGGGTCTTTGCTGAAGAGTCAGGATCTGTAATTCCATTTCTTCAGAAAAATGGCGTGAAATTTAAAAGCATTGACGGTAAACTTCTGGTAAAACACCCGCCAGGACATTCTATAAGCCGATCCTTTCTCGGTGAATACCAATCCTACTCTTATCTGAACAGGGGGCTTCCCCTTACATTACCTCTGCTTGAGAGGGCTCGGGAACAAGGAGTAAAGCTTTATGACGAGGTCACTATAATCAGGCTTCTTACGGATGAAAATGGTATCTCCGGTGCAGTTGCACTGGATAACAACTCGGGCGAACAGCTTCTATTCAATTCAAAGGTTGTTATCCTTGCAGCCGGCGGTGGTGCGGGGCTATTTAAAAAACACAACAACACTTCTGATGTGTCCTGTGATTCCTGCAAACTTGCATATGAAGCTGGTGCTGTTCTCAGGGACATGGAAATGGTTCAGTTTTATCCTTCCATGATGTTTAAACCCGTAAAGATTCCAGCTGCAAATGCTCTTTTTGGTGCTGGTGCTGTTCTGAAAAACATAGAGGGCGAGGAGTTTATGTATCGTTACAGCGAGAAAGGGAATCTGGCTACAAGGGATGTAATGACGAGGGCTGTCAAGTCTGAAATAGACGAGGGGCGTGGAAACCCCGATTGCATTTTCATGGATTGTTCAAAAATTCCCCCGGAAGTACTTGATAAAAAATACGAAGAGCTTTCACTTCTTCTTAAGGGAGTTGGTCTTGATATCAGGAAAGATCCTCTTCCCATTTCTCACGCAGCTCATTTTTATATAGGTGGAGTTGATATTGATCGTGACTGCGGGACAAGTGTGGAAGGTCTTCTTGCCTGTGGTGAAGCTGCGGCAGGTCTTCACGGAGCGAACAGGCTTCCGGGTGTTGCCCTGGCAGAGGCTGTTGTTTTCGGAAAAGTTGCGGGCAGGACCTCGGCAGATATCTGTAAGAGAAGGGGCGGAATGGCAACACTTGTAGAACATGAATGTATTCTTCCTGAAATGAGATCAGGAGAAGTAAATTTACAGGATCTGGTTGAAGATATCCGTTCAGTTATGTGGGAAGATGGCTCAATAACTAAAAGTCAAGAATCTATCAGGCGTGTAAAAAATGAACTGGAACGAATAGTCAAGCAGAAAGATATGGCAAAGATTGAGAAAGTAAGTGACATCCTTTGTTATCATCAGCTTGAATCAATGATCACAGAGGCCTGTATATTGATCGAGGTAAGTGAAAAACGTAAGGAAAGCAGGGGAGCCTTTTTCAGGGCCGATCATCCTGAAAAGAACGAGAAGTTCAGGGGAAACTTTTTTGCGAAAAAAAATACCAGTGGAGATATGGAGTGTTATTTCAGGATGGCAGAATAAGGTTTCTGTATCTTGTATCAAAACGTACATAATGGTCTGCACTAAAAGAATAATGAAAAAGAATCTCAGCAATTCCACAGATGGGACATTCCCGGGGGTGGTTTTTTAATGGTCTATCTGCGTACTGTGAAAATGGCTAAGTCAGAAAAGCCTGTTATTAATGAGGTCATCGCTTATTCAATATCTGAAAAAGATGATTCCAGAATTTAATAATGGGTTGAAGCGCAATTCAATACAGCCAATTTTTATCCTGAAAAACTGTAAATAACGCTTGAGTTGCTAACATTTTAAAGTAGGACAATGGACGCACATAGCTGGATTTAAAAATAACCGGATAAATGGATTTTGGGATTTGCAATGGATATCCCTCTGTTCTGCTATGAAGAATCTTTAAAAATGAAATCTAACATTGAATATTTCTTCAGGTAAAGTCCGAGATCAGTGATATCAGCAAATAATCTGCTCCCGAACCTGGAAATGAACAGCTTGAATTGACAGGGGATTTTTGCTAATGAGTATCCTGACTGTTTTTAATGTGCTTGTTCCATATAAACATGCTGAGTAATCCGGCCTTATCGTTAAATGTGAGTTCGTCAAACTGGATACCCATTCTGGTATAGTTGACAGTATTTTTATCCAGGCATGGAGCGCAGACCCATATGATATGGCCTGGAAAGATCTGTTCTTTACCCTTGATAGAGAACTTGAGCCTGCATGGTTTCCCCGGGAGAACGATCGAAGGTTCGAGTTCTTTTTTCATGCGGATCTTTACACCCCCGAAGCTCAGGTTGACAAGCTCCATTTCTATCCATGAATCAGCATTTTTTTCAAATTTTACATGAGCTATGGATGATAAAAGGGCTCGAAAGTCTTTGCGTAAGCTTTTATCATTTTCAGCTGTTACAGTATTTTTATGATTGTCCTGTTCTGTCATTAAAACCTCTCCCATTCAGGCATGAGAATTCCCCTAATTTTTTGAGCATACTTAGAAGTTTAATAGTTTCATGGTTTGCATTCCATAATTCATCAGTCAACTGAAAATGCCTCCTGTTCGGATATCGCAGAGGGGGGGGTGTTGTAAGTATTAAGGGTTTGACAAGTAACAATATTCCGATAATAATAGCGGTAAATTTAAAGAATAAATTCACATGAAAATTAATATAATTTAAAATGTTTACGTTCAAAGCTTTTTCTTGAATACAGAGCCTGACAGTTCAGATTTCTGGAGGTGTTCCAGATGGTAATGTATCCAAGGGCTTCTTTTTGCGGCTTATTCTGCGAAAGCTGTCCTCTTTATGTTGGGACCATCTATGAACCGGAAAGCCTTAAGTTTCTTGCTGACAGATACGGGAAAAGCGTTGATGAACTCCGATGCCGGGGATGTCGGTCCGAAGTAAATTCATTTTATTGCTCTGACTGCAGCATCAGGGAATGTGTCAAAGGGAAGGGTTTGCATTTCTGCAGTGAATGCGATAATTATCCTTGCGAATTTTTGAAAGAATTTCAGATCAGGATGCCCCACAAGGCAGAGCTTTTTCAGTCTCTTGATATCTTGCGCGAATCCGGCTATGCAGCATGGTGCAGCAAGATGGATGAAGACTACAGTTGTAAAGAGTGTGGAACTATTACACCAGTGTACGATCTGAAATGTCGTCAATGTGGAAGAACTCCTCCCAACTCTTTTAGCGAACGCAATATGTCGAGGATCATGAAGGCCCTGGGTCTGGTAAATAAAAGAATAAAGTGAGATCTTTTAAATTCTTCAGGATCTGGATGAGGGTATCATTTCTTCGGGAGTTATTATGTAGGTATTGTTGTTCAAAACGTAGTCAAGGCCTTCCATGCGGTAGTTAAGGACCAGCTCTGGCGGAAAATTCATTTCTTGAATAATGGTTTCGCTGATCGTAAGCTCTCCCACGTCGTAATAGATGTGAGCATCGCTGGCCATGATAACTGGTACTTCGTAGATCCGGCATAACTCCAGCATAACAGGGACGTTTCTGCGGGCATTCTGTCTGGAAGCACCCCTTACGAAACTGGAATTGTTTATCTCCAGGGCAACCTTTTCACGGTTTGCGGCACGGACAAGTTCGTCATAATCCAGGGGATAGCGGTCATCATCAGGGTGGCCGATTATCTTGACAAATGGATTCTTCATAGCCCTGACAATGGCGCGGGTATTTTCATCCCTGTTGCCGGGATCTATGCATGGTGGGTGAAGACTTGCTATAACGTAGTCCAGAGATGATGCAAGATGAGGATCAACATCAATGGCACCCTCAAAATCCATGATATTTGCTTCTATGCCTTTTAAGATCCTCAGATCGGAGATCCTGTCTCTGATCACCTTGAAATTTCCAAAATAAAAAGGATGCGTGGTGCCTGGCATGGCAGTTGCATGGTCCGAGAACCCCAGAGCTTTAAGGCCTTTTCCCCTTGCTGCCTCAATATTTTCTTTTAAAGTACTGTATGCATGACCACTGGCGATAGTGTGGGTATGAAGATCAAATAATGGTTTCATATTATCTCCCTTGTTTCTTTTTCTGATATCTCCATGTTGATCAAAGAGTATAACATATAAAAATTATAATTTTCATATGAAACAGTAATGTAAACATTTCCTTCTGATCTATTTGGTTGGAATTTGATGTATTACAGTCGGTGATAGATTAAAGTTCAGTATTGAGGCTAATAAATTTCAAAGCGGCAAGGAAAAATTCTTCCTTGCCGCTTTGAAAGACCTTCAATGCCAAACCTCTAAGAACTAATACTTACTCTAAACTGAAAATTACTTTATAAAAAGCATCTTAGCTACAGTCTTACATTGTATGTTTCTCGAAATATTTTATTATTTTGCTTCTGGTGGCACAAGACGATCGGGAATGTCAGTCCCAATTTCCCGGAGGTATTTTACAGTGCCAGCATGCAAAGGAATAAGTGATCCGAGGGTTGCTTCTACCCAGTCTGCTTCTCCAGCTGCTGGATAGACCTGTGCTAACATATCTTTACCCTGGAAACAGGCCTTTACCCACTGGTAGACAACTTCTTCACTAAGATCTGTGGTGCAGAAATCGCCCATAACAACCGCCCATGAGTTGACAGTTTCTTCCTGTCCTTTAAATGTGCCAGCTGGGATAACTCCTGTGGAAAAATAAGGGTAGTCTTTTTTCACTTTTTCAATCAATTCGTCAGACCAGTTTATGGGTCTTAATTTCATATAGGTCTGTAGTTCAAGGAAGGATGCGTCAGGTTTATTTCCACAGCTGGTTTTTAAAACGCCGTCCAGTCTTCTGTCTTTCATTGCATTGATAGCATCTGCAAGGCTTCCTCTGTATATCTTTGGTTCAACACCAATAGATTCAAGGATCATTTCACAAGTAGATTCACACGCACTGCCCCTTGCTCCACAACAAAAGGTTTTTCCTTCAAGATCGTATGGTGTCTGGATACCGGAATCTGCTTTGACAACGTAGGGCTGAAGATTTTTAGCCCATGATAAAACATTTCTAAGATTAGATACGGGCTTCCCTTCCCATTTTCCTAATCCCTCATAAGCTTGATATTTAACGGAATCAGGTGCCAATCCCATGTCGATTTCTTTTCGGGCTAAACGATTTGTATTGTCTACTGCCGCTCCAGTCTCAATAATTGTTGGTTTAAGATTGGGGGCATATTTTTCAAATACTTTTAGAAGTTGTACATAATATCCGTAAGCGCTTGAGGCTTTGTTGGTGGTACCAACGTTCAAAAAGACTCTGTCTGATGCTGCAAAAGAAGGTGAACTGGAAAGGGGAACAAGTACGATAGCAAAAATCATAATCATTGACAGGTAAAATAATCCACGCTTGTAAAATTTTGAATAACTCATAACGCACCTCCATTGATGGTTAAATCGGTTTTCAAAAAACTTCCAGCCATATCAACTATGAATCTCAATAATTTACAATTACCCAAAAAAAACAAGAATTCCAATTGGGTTAATACATCACCTCTCTCTAAAATGGATTTTTTGCTTAATAACAGAATGCAAGAACACTAACAATTTCTTCACTCTGAAAAAACCTTTTATTTTTAACACAGCGGTCACCAGGAAATATTTTCAGGGGAGAAACTGAAAATTGCGCTTTTAGTTAATGTAAATTTAAGACCAATACAGCAAAGCGCTATTTATCTATAAAGATTATCAATATCATTTCAAGTTTATTATTCATTAGATTTACATAAAATGCAAATAATTTTTAATATTTTATTATTTTGCGCTGATAGCAATAATGATTGTTTAAACCGAAACAACTGAAAAACATCTTGAAAGCTTTTTGCAGATTTAAAAAGTATTTTTGCTTAATACTAAAATAATATTTATTTGTTTCTGGAAATCGATGATTATAAACATGGAGCATAATTCCTGAAAATATTCAGGCAATACTGAAAAGCTAACTGTTGATCTTCGAACTCCAGAAATTCTATTTCTATTGACAATTACCGGGGTGTTATGTAGATTTAACTCAAAACATGGTCAAAATGATAATGATAATCTATACTAACTTCTGGTTTTGAAATGATTTTTCTCCTGAAATGTCCCCGTTATTAATTAAAAATGAATTAATATAGAAAATCTTATCCATACTTTATTAGCGGGAAGATTTATAAAATAAATTTGTGTTAATGGTCATAATTCCAAGAAAAGAGGGCATTCTATATGAGTAGGCAATTGTTTATGGAACACTTATCATGGCCACAGATTAAGGAGTATGTTAACAAATCGGAGTTAATTCTGATTCCCATTGGAGCTACAGAAGAGCACGGAAGACATTTACCTGTTTCAATGGACACCATTATTGCCTTAGAGCTTTGCGAAAGAGTGTCAGAAAAAGTTGGATGTTTAGTTGGGCCTGCTATCCCAATAGGGCATTCTGAATGGTTTATGGAATTTCCAGGGACGATGACCTTCAGTTATGACCTTTTGTTGCACCTCCTCGAAGAATATTGTGATAATTTAATCCATCATGGTTTCAAAAAGCTGGTATTTGTAAGTCCTCATGGATTAAACGCTACAGCCATTGGAGTGATAGGCAGAAAACTGAGAAAACGAGGGATTCTTGTCTCCATGATCAATCCCTGGAAGATTTTAAATGATATTGCCGAGGACTTTTCTGGTCTTTTTGAGAACAAAGTTAAACATGCTGGTGAAATAATGACGTCCGTTGCTCTGGCAATTTGCCCAGAACTTGTTGATATGGATTCAGCTGAGGGAGAATATGTTTCGTCGGATATGTCTCCAAGGATAAACCCCCTGAATAGTGTAGGTGTATGCAACTTTGAAGGTTATAACGTTGATATCTTCTGGAGGGCAAGTGAGGTAACTACCTCTGGTGCCATGGGCAATCCGGAACATGCCGATGGGGAAACAGGTGAGCAGCTTATGTCTAATCTGTCAGCTTATGTTGTTGAGTATATCAAAGAAATTGGAAAGATCGATACATCTAAATCGCCAAAACCAGAATGAACCTGGTTTGTTCACAGGGTGATCTGTTCAGAGCTTTTGAGGCTTGTATTTGTTTTAGAAATAAGGTGATCAAATTTCTTGGTGTTAAAGTCTTTTTTTTAATGTTTAAGTTACTTTTTCAAATTCTGGAAGTAACGAAAGGATATATGGATATGGTAATGGTAATGAAAAAATTGAGAGATCATTGTTGGAGTTATTCTCTATTTTTATATTCTGAGGTAAATACTGGAGGTCTAATTTCTTATGGAGAAAGGACAAGATACAGATTTTAATCTTGAACAGAATGAAGATTTCGGAGCAGATTTTTTCAGTAACTTTTCACTTCTAAAAGGTGTTTCGCTCGTATTTTCCCTTTTTATTCTCTTTACGGCTTTAAGGGGCCCTTTCCCTAATCTAATTCAAAGGGCCATATTCATTGGTTTTGGTTTAGTACTGGCATTTCTTCTTCATCCAACTTATCAAGGGAAAAACAAGTTTAAAAAGCTTCTTGATATTATATTTATAATTCTGGCAATATGTTCAACAGCCTGGGTTGTTATAAATTATAACAGGTTTATGGTGCAGACTACTTCAACCAACTGGTTAGATCTTACCCTTGCGGTTACAACTATCCTGTTGATACTTGAGGCTACAAGAAGAATTATGGGACCGATATTTGCGATTCTCACGGTTTTTTCCATTCTCTACGCAATATTAGGACCATGGTTTCCCGGAGATTTTGCTCATAAAGGATTTAGTCCTGTATTTATGCTTCAACATTTATACATTACTTCCCGTGGGATATGGGGTTTCACCACCGGTATTATGGCCAGTATAGTGGCCATATTTATTATTTTCGGGCAGGTAATTTCTTCAACTGGAGGTGCTGCCGCTTTTTTCAGTTTCGCTATGAAATTAAGTGGTAAGCAGACAGGAGGTCCTGCAAAAGTAGCAGTAATAGGGAGTTCTCTTTTTGGGATGTTAAGTGGAAGCGCAGCTGCAAATAGTGCTATAGTTGGCGGTTTTACCATTCCCATGATGAAAAAGGTAGGCTATAAATCGGAATTTGCAGCAGCAACTGAGGCAGTGGCTGGTACTGGAGGTCAGATTATGCCTCCGATCATGGGTGCCGGTGCTTTCATAATTGCTGAAAGATTGTCAATTCCTTATGCAGAAGTAGCTATAGCTGCGTTTATACCTGCGGTGATCTATTTTGTAGGTGTTTTTTCAACTATTCATTTCAGATCCTCAAGAAGAAATCTAAGAGGATTGACCGATGAGGAGATGCCTGATCTTGTAAAGGGTTTACGATTTCATAACGTGATGCATCTTTTGGTGCCTACGTTTCTTTTGATATTTATGATCCTCAGAGGTTACAGTGTTACCATGGCTGGAGTGTATTCAATCAGCCTTTCTGTCATCCTTTATTTATTCCAGGATCTTAAGATGTCCAAAATGAAAAACAGGATTCTGGCTGTATTGAATGCGCTTACAATGGCTGGAAAAGGTCTTGTATTGATAGCAATGTTGGGAGCCTGTGCAGATATAATAACAGGAATGATATCCTTGACAGGTTTAGGGGTAAAACTGAGTTCAGCCATATATTCACTGAGTTGTGGTCATTTGATATTGGCTTTGTTTTTTACAATGGTGGTTGCAATAATTCTGGGTATGGGATTGCCTACAACTGCTTCTTACATATTAGCTTCATCTGTGACTGTCCCGGCCTTGATGGAATTTAATCTTCTTCCTTTGGCTGCACATATCTTTGTAATCTACTTTGCTGCAATTTCCGCTTTTACTCCTCCAGTGTGTGCTGCAGTATTTATAACCTCCGGTATTGCAGAGTCAGACTGGTTAAAAACAGGTTTTATGTCAGTTAAAATGGGTATCGCAGCGTTTCTTGTTCCTTTCATTTTCGTATATTCAAACGAAATTTTAATGATAGGCCCCTGGTATTTAATTCTCCTGTCTTCTGTGAGAATAATTCTGGGGACAATGATGTTAGCGGGTGGATTAATGGGTAATTTCTTTGTGAATTATGATATTGTTTCAAGAATACTTCTGATTATCTGCGGAGTAGTCATAATGTTTTTCAGTAATTTCATAGGCTTGCTCAGTCTTTTAGTCTGCGGATTGCTTTACGTCTACAACCTTAAGAAAGAAAGAAAAGAGATAGTCTCGGATACTGCCAGCTAAAGAATTACTTTTAGTGATTTTACTGTATGTGGTTTGTTTATTTGATAAAATCGGAGATGGATCTTTTTAATAAAAGGAGCTGAGCGGAAACTCAGCTCCTTTTATTTAATTTCATATGAAAGTGGAAAACTCCTCAAGTGATTTCTTTGAGATGGCCGGGACTTGTGCGCCTTTTTTCGGATATCCCACAACAAGGATCATAAAAGGTTTTTCGTAAGAGGGTCTTCCCAGCATTTCGTTTAAAAATCCCGGATCGCTGGGAGTGTATGGAAGACATACCAGCCCAGCATTGTGAACGGAAGAGATCAATATACCTGCCGCAAGACCAGTGGAATGGTTTACGTAATAATGTGGGACTTTTTCTCCGTTCTTTGAAAGGGAGTAGGGTTGGGCAAATATGGCTATCAAACAGGGAGCCTCTTCCAGAAAAGGTTTTTCTGAATTGGTACCCAGGTGTTTCAGTGCTTTACCCCATGTTTTTTCTGACTGTTTACGGTAGAATTCCCTTTCTCCCCTTTCTGATGCTTCCCGGATCTTTTTCTTCATATCTTTACTGTATATGGCAACAAAATGCCAGGGCTGCATATTGGCTCCGCTTGGTGCTGTGGAGGCTGCTCTGAGGCAATTCTCAATTACTTCCCCTGGAACATGCCGGTCTGAAAAATGCCTTACAGATCTTCGTTTTTTCATCTGTTCCAAGAAAAAACGGGACCTTTTCTCCATGATTTCAGGAGAATATTCATGAAAATTATCTAATGGGTGGAATCTATTTTCCTCGGTACTCATGTAATATCTCTCCTTTGACAATGACAGTCAGAAAACAATTATACAGGATTATTGAATACCTCAAAAAACATCCATTTTAAAAGAGAAGAGTTTAAGAGTGGCAAGTTAGCAGATTTAATACCTGAAGTATTGACTATCTTAGTGGTTTATTGAGATTATAGAATAAATAGATTTCAAGCTCTGGATTTCTGGAGGTGAATGGATATGACTGAGGGTTTTTTGAAGATCTATCTTCTCACATTGATCCCTTTCACAGTTTTGGACGGTATCTGGCTTGGATTTGTGGCACCAAAGTTTTACAGGTCCCAGATAGGTTTTCTTTTGAGTGATAAGCCTAATTGGTTTGCTGCAGTTCTGTTCTATCTGGTCTTTATCGCGGGTATGGTTTTTTTCGTTACTGGCAGAGACGGGTCGGTAGGCCAGGCTGCTTTTGGTGGCGCCATTTTAGGGTTTATGTGTTACGCCACTTATGATCTTACCAATCTCGCAACAGTAAAAGGATGGCCTGTCCTGGTAACTGTGGTTGACTTGTGCTGGGGTACTATTCTCGGTGGATGTACAGCAGCTCTTGCGGTATGGTTGAAAGGAATGTTCTGAGACTGTCTCATTACTACTAATGCCATTCTTTATGAAAAAAGTTCCATTTAGAATAGGGGTTTAACATTCTGCTCGGAAAGTAATATAGAATACTCTGGATAATATATGAGAAGGTAACTTTTTAACGGGAGATGATCCTTTGTATTCATCTGAAAAATACAAACCAAATCACTGCTGTTATTTTGGGCAGCAGTGTTTTCATAATAAATATCTCCCGGGAGGTTCTTGCCATTACCCAGTTGACCAAGTGTCTCCAGACAATAGTATTGACTTTCGTAGTTATAGCCATAGTCTTTAAGGATAGGAAAATGTTCTTCTCAAAGGATCATCTTATAATGAAAACCTTAAGATACAGCAATTCAGGAGAAATATTATCGATCCTCGATAAGATAGCAATAATATCAGTGTAAACAAAAAAATATTTCCCTCTTTGTCTTGTCAGGTTACAATTGTCATGAAAGTTATCATTTTTTTCTGGAGGGGATCTTATGTTCTATTTCAAACTCATAGCCCTTCTTCTGGGTGTCGAGATGGTTTCCATTGGTCCTGTCTTTATATTGATGCACAAAGAATTCAAGGAGGCATTGCTTTACGATATATGTCCTCCGAGCGGGCTTCCCGGTTGGGTCTGGTTCCCCATGACAGGAGTTATGGGCCTGATCTTCCTTACCTGGTATATGGAATATGCTACAGTGGTTAGCCTTTCATGGATAATTACCCTTTATCTCACCCTTGGACTTGGTAAATTCTACATGCTTGTCTTCAGATATGATCAGTTCAGGCAATTATTAATATGGTTCAGTAGGAAAGAACGTCTTTTCCAGTGGGGTTTTGGTTCTTTCATCTATTTCTTCGGGATATTCTTTCTAATTCTGGGTATGTATGCGTTTTGATCAACTGCATTGTTTTTATCTTTCAGCAAAGGCGTCCCTTAAGAAGGGACGCCTTTGAATCTGTTTAGTCAGTTAAAGAGTGGTAAACGTTCACTTCACTACAGTCTCTGAGTTTTCCTAATCTGGGGACCAGCCTGGTAAAATGGTCTGTCTTGAAATGAGCTTCCAGGCTCTCCATGTCTTCCCAGATTTCCAGAAAGGTCATTATAGTAGGGTCGTCCTTTTCCTGGTATAGACCATAGGAAATACATCCTTTTTCCTTTCTGGTCATTTCCACCAGTTGAGAAGCTACTTTCTTATACTCATCCTGCATTTCGATCTGAACAATGGCTTTCGCAACTACATGGATCAAGTATAGCCCCTCCTTAACAAGATATATTTTTATACCAGTATTTTAGCATAGAAAGTTAATGATAGCGTTGCCCCATTCTGTGAATGTTCATATTTTTTAATTTCTGATACTTTGGAAAGCATTGATAGTGAAACAAGATCCAGGATAAAGAGGTGTCCTGTTGTCGGGATAACAGTGTAGAATAAAGAAGGAGAGCAGATAAAACTAAATCTGTGAAATATCTTATTTAAAAAGGGGTGTTTTTAATGAATGGATCGATCCTTGAGTATGAAAAAAAGATGTGGCAGTTAGTGGAAGTGTCAAGAGAACATATGCCTGCACTTACAAAAGCTAATCATGAAATGAAACAGGCGGCATATGGGAAAGGATCTCTGGACAGTAAAACAAAGAGACTTATGGCCCTTGCAATTGGGGTGCAGGCAGGATGCAGGGACTGCATGCTTACCCAGACTAAAAATGCTCTGGAACTCGGGGCTACCCCGGAAGAGATAATCGAGACCTGTTCGGTAGCCATAAGTATGGGTGGGACTCTTGCCTGGAGCAAAACCCTGGTGGTTATTGAATATCTCAGGGAAAAAGAATTGATATAGCCGGGATGACAGACTGAATTTCAGAGGAGCGAACGATAACTGAAAAGGATACTCAACTTGGGATATACGTGAGCAGATTCAGGATATCTAAAGTTAGAAGGAACCGGTATGTTTTGAAGTAATAAAAAATGATCTCCTTATAAGTTCTTTCTTGTCATTCCAAGATGTCTTATCTGCTTCCAGAGTATAAAGCTTGCAAGGATGGAACCCAGCCCGTCAGAAATAGGTATGCTCATCCATACTCCGTCAAGTCCCCAGATTCTGGGGAGTATTATCATTAGTGGTATCCAGATGAAGACCTGTCTGGAAAGATTGAGCACCAGGCTTTCTCTGGCTTTTCCCATGGCCTGAAGTGTAAAACTTGTGATTATGGTCACAGAAAGCAGGGGGAGGCAGAGGTATGCGATCCTCATTCCTCTTGTTGCCATGGCCATCAGTTCTGCGTTGTCTTTGTTAAAAAGTCCCACCAGAGGCTCAGGAAAAAGCATTATTATTGAAAAGCTCATGAAAAAGAAGGTAAAGGCCCAGAGAAGTGCTAATTTTATAGCGTGGATCACCCGGTCATGATCACCGGATCCAAAGTTGTAACCTATAAGTGGTTGAACACCCTCTCCGATCCCAATAACAGGAAGGAAAAGCAGGGAATCGAGACTGAAGAATATGCCCACGGCAGATATCCCGAGATCACCCCCGTAGTAATGAATGACCCTGTTTATAAGAGCAAGCACCATGACGAATGTCATTTCAAGCAGAAAAGGAGGAAAACCAATTGCAAGGATCCTTTTGGCAATGTTCCACTTCAGTTTGAGATTTTTTCTGGCAATGGACAGGGTACCCCTGCTGTAAATATAGAACATGGAAACCCAGAGGGCAGAAACAAACTGTGAGATAACTGTTGCGATAGCAGCACCCTGGAGACCCATGGAATAGTGAATTATAAGGATGGCGTCCAGGATCGTATTGAGGATAGCTCCAAAAACCAGGGTGAACATGGCGTAACGTGGATGTCCTTCGGCTCTGATAAAATAGTTGAATCCAAAACTCATGGAGGCAAAGGGTATACCCATTACTATTATGTCAAGATATGACAATGCGTGTGGAATTATGGTGGGGCTGGCCCCGCTAAAAAGAAGTATCCTGTCGCCCATGAAATAACCAGCTACCATTAGAAAAATGCTTCCGGATATCAGCAAAGTCAGTGCATTACCCAGAACTGTCTCTGCCTTTTCCCTGTTTTTCTCTCCAAGAAAAATGGATATCAGTGAAGAAGAACCTACTCCTACAAGGATCCCAAAGGACATAATAGTGATCATAAACGGGAAAGCCACCGTGATAGCGGCTATTCCTATATGTCCTACCGCATGCCCTACGAATATGCGGTCAATTATGTTGTAAAGAGCATGCGCTACAAGCCCGGTTATGGCGGGTGCAGCAAAATGTAATAACAGTTTTGGTATGGATCCCTTGCCCATTCTTTCAGATCGGTCCAATTTTTTATTCCTCATTTTTTGGTCTGAATCTCAAGCAGGAAATAAAAATTCTTTACATCCCCCAGACAGGTTATTTTACTCGTCTTTTTTAAAAAGTCATCATGAATTATTTTAAAAGGTGGATTCAATGTCCCAGGTTCAATATAATAGATGAATATTGATCCTTTCGTAGAACCTGATCTTTCAGTTAAATTGTTCTTTTCCTTTCTCTTTTCCCTGTTATTACGCTATTTCTAACCTTAGACCATTTTTTTCAGTTTTTTCAGGGGTATGTTCCTTCACTCCAGGAGGTATCTATTCTTTTGGTAATTGTTGGGAATTTCATAAAAGAGAGGAGAAAGAAATATGAAAAAGATCATTTTTTTAACATTGGTAGTGTTGGTAACGCTGGTACTATCTCCAGTATCGCAGGTAATGGGAGCAGCAAAGGCATATGATCCCAGGCCTATTGATGGTGCTGGAGACGTTTCTCTTGAACCTGTATTGAGTTGGAACTTCGATGGGGACAGTTGCAATGTATATGGAGGCCTATCGCCAGATGATCTGAGGCTTGCTTTATCCGGTACTACAAGGACCAGCCTGAAAGTCCCTCAGACTTTGCCTCCGGATACCGTTTTTTACTGGAGAGTGGATGTGAATGATAGTGATCAGGTTATACAGGGTGACCTGTGGTCTTTCAGAACGGAATCATTAATCGAGGCTTCTGGATGTGGAATTTTAAATGGATTTCCCCTTTCTTCAGCTATTCTCCTTTTACCCGTTATTCTTGTACTCTTCAGATGACCAGATGTTTTAATTTTCAAAGGAAATACTGGTGTAAAATTACTGCAGGTTGATAAATAATTCTGGAGGTCTTTCATACGATGAAAATAACACCATTTGCTCTGGAGCGATATTTTGCCAGGTACGAGTTTACCGCGAGGTACCTTCTCAGCAGTTCTGACTGTGAAGCTCTTTCCATGAAAGAACTTGTCGGTATGGCTTCCCCTGATACGAGAAAGATCTGGGAAGGTCTCAGTCTTGGTTATACGGAATCATCAGGTCATCTCCTACTGAGAGAAAAAATATGTACCCTGTATGATGATCTTGATCCTGAGGATGTTCTGGTTACTGTCCCGGAGGAGGGGATCTTTCTTGCTATGAACTCCCTTTTGAAAAAAGGGGACCATGTTATATGCATTTCTCCTGCATATCAGTCTCTTTACGAAATAGCACGTTCAGCAGGATGCGAGGTAACTCCCTGGCAAGCCCGGACTCAAGAAGAAAAATGGTTCTTTGACATCGATGATTTAAGGGAAGCCATCAGAAGTAATACAAAAATGATAATAGTAAATTTTCCCCACAATCCCACTGGTTATTTACCCACGGCCGAAGTTCTGAAGGAGATCGTGTCTCTTGCCACGGAAAAAGGAATATATCTTTTCAGTGATGAAATGTATCGTGGACTGGAACTGAGTGGAAGAACAACTCTGCCGGGTGCATGTGATATCTATCGAAATGCCATTTCTCTTTCCGGTTTATCCAAGACATATGGCCTCCCGGGTCTGCGCATAGGCTGGCTGGCATCGAAGAACAGAGACGTTATAAAAAGAGTTTCTTCACTGAAGGATTACACTACTATATGCCACAGTGCTCCCAGCGAGGTCCTGGGAATAATTGCCCTGGAGAATGCTTCTCTAATTTCCCGGAGAAACCTGGCTATTGTTGAAAAGAACTTGAAAATGGCAAGGGAATTCTTTTCCGGATATAAAGATAAATTCACCTGGTTTGAACCTCTTGCAGGTTCAATTGCCTATCCCAGGCTTGAAATGGATATGGATGTATTTGATTTCTGTGAGGGCTCAGTTCGAGATAAGAATGTTATGGTAGTACCGTCAAGATCTCTGCTGGATGAATCTCAGCATTTTCGGATAGGTCTTGGCAGACGGAACTTCCCGGAAGCGCTGTCCGTATTTGAAGAGTACGTAAGAGGGATTTCGCAGAAATAAGGCAGAATATTTTGAGAGATCATGGATATGGGCCGGTGTTTCCCAGTGGGGGGAAGGTATTTGAAAAAGAAGCAGAGTCTTGAGATGAGAAGCATAAGACGGGATGAATTCATAGAATATTTTGCAGCCCGGGGGGAAACCCTTGGAGGAGGATATTTTCAGGGACCGTTCTGGGAAGTTCATCTGAGCGATGAAGAGATACTTTCCCTGGGAATGCTCAGGATCCCGAGGACCTTTGTGACATTTAGTGTGGAGGAAGGCCGTTTGGATGAATTTGTCAAGGCTTTTCGAATGTCTTTTATGAGGGCTGGCGGATAATCGCTTTTACTATTTATTTCTTTCGCAGAATTTGGGAGGTATTAAACAATGCATCTTACAAGGAAGAAGGCAAAGATCGTTCGTGGTGCTATTTCTGAATGGGAAAAAGAGAATGCTATTTCACTCGAGGAGGGGCAGAAACTCAGAGATACGATCAGCGTGGTTCCAGTGGACTGGAAGAAAGCTGCAGGATATGCTTTTTTTCTGGCTGTTGCCAGTATAGTCATTTCTGTTTCAGCAGTGCTGAGTGACAGGTTCCTCATGGAATTTCTGGCCAGGATATTCCGTGCTCCAGCAATAATAAAAACACTTTTTTTTGCTTTTCTTGCCTTTGTTTTTTTATTTTCAGGTTTCAGGAGAATAAAAAACAAGCCTGAAAAGATCTTTACAAATGAATCCCTCGTTTTTCTTGGAGTAATATCTATAGCTGCTTCAGTGGGTTTTCTTGGTATTGCTATCGGAAATGAAAGCGGGCATTTTTCTATCCTTCTGCTCCTTGCAGCAGTTCTTTATGGAGTTATAGGACTGGCCTCATCTTCAAAGCAGGTTTGGGTTTTTGCCCTGATTTCACTGGGTGCATGGTTTGGGGCTGAAACCGGTTACATATCAGGATGGGGAGCCTATTATTTTGGAATGAATTTCCCTCTTCGTTTTGTTCTTTTTGGATTTATCCTGACTTCGGCAGGTTTTATACTTGAATACCAGGCCAATGATCCTTCAAGGGGGATCATGGACAGATTGACCGTTTTCGCTTTACCCACGAGAGTGATGGGTTATATTTATCTTTTCATGGCTCTTTGGATCCTTTCCATATTCGGGAATTACGGTGATCTGCACTCCTGGAGGTCAGCCAGCCATGCCGAGCTTTTCCACTGGTCACTTATCTTTGGTTTGATTGCGCTGGTCTGCATATTTCACGGGCTCAAATATGATGATGCTATATCCAGGGGCTTTGGTATTTCATTCCTGGTTATAAATCTATATACGAGATTCTTTGAATTTTTCTGGGGAAGTATCCATAAGGCTGCATTCTTTGCGGTCCTTGGTATCAGTTTCTGGTTCATAGGCAGGTATGCGGAAAAGATATGGAGCATGGGGAAGGACCAGTAAAGCAACAGCAGTTTCATTAAAAAAATAACCTGTTCAAAGCCATGAATTTTATGAAAATCTACTATCGTAAAGCTAAACATTCCTTTCTAAATTTGTTGTGGAATGGCTACCCTTTTATTGTGAAATGGGCTATCATTGTCTGACTTGAATTGAACCTGCCCAGATTGAACAGGAGTTAAACAAATGAATAATTTTACTGTGCGAATAATAAAGCTTATATCAGGGCTTTTTCTTTATGCCCTGGGAATAGTAGTTACAATGAAGGCTAACCTTGGATTTGCTCCCTGGGATGTCCTGCACCAGGGGATAGCGCAAACGACAGGAATATCCATAGGCAGGATAAGCATTCTTGTAGGCTTGCTGATCTGTGTTCTTGTGACTTTAATGGGAGAAAAACTCGGCCTGGGAACAATTTTAAATATGCTCCTGATAGGCATCTTTCTGGACTGGATACTGGAAGCGGGTATCATTCCTCAGATGGAGGGTTTCATTTCAGGTGTAATAATGTTGATAACAGGTCTTTTTACCATTTCTTTTGCTTCTTATTTCTATATAGGATCAGGTTTTGGAGCAGGGCCAAGGGACAGTCTTATGGTGGCTATTGAGAGAAAGACAGGTCTTGCTGTTGGTGTCTCAAGAGGGATCGCCGAGGGTTCCGCGGTTTTAATTGGATGGCTGCTCGGAGGGCCTGTTGGACTTGGGACAGTACTGAGTGCCTTTGGCATAAGTTTTTGTATACAGATAGTTTTCACACTTCTCAGTTTCGATCCAACCCGTATAAAACATGAAACTCTTGGAGTTACGCTGAAGAGCCTGAAGGCCTTTTAATAAAGACTTTACCTCAACAGGATCTAACGAGTTATTTCCCCAGGGAAAGAAACTCGGACATGAGCTGGGATGGATCAAAGATCCAGAGTTTTTCCTCGAGTGTTTCGCCTGTTCCAGTGACCATTTTTATGATCTCTCCTGCCTCCATGGAGCCGATCAAATATGGAGCAAATGAGGGTACTCCTGCAATTTCTTCAGCGCCCTTTTCTGTTATACCTTCCCCAAAGAAGTCAAGATGTGTCAATTTACCCGGCATATATACTCCAACCTGTCCCATAAAACCTCCAATGGCTCCGTGCACAACAGGAATATCAAGCTCTCCGCACAGATGATAGAGTATTTTTCTCGAAGGGTTATTATCCAGGGCATCAGCGGCATATTTAACTCCATGTAAAATTTCAGGGCCAGTCTCTTCGTTAAAAAAAGTGTAGAAGGGATACACTTTTATTGCAGGATTTATCCTTCTGATCCTTTCAGTGGCAACTTCTACCTTGGGACTGTCAATATTTTCAATTTCAGATAGAAGTTGTCTGTTGAGATTTGAATCTGAGAAGATGTCTCCATCTGCCAGAACAAGCTCACCGGCTCCTGCACGTGCAAGAATTTCAATGATCACTCCTCCCAGTCCACCGCAGCCTATGACTGCTATTTTTGAATTCAGCAGTTTCAACTGTCCTTCAATCCCTATAGTACCTGTATTTCTTTCGTAACGAGATGGTATTATCGCTTCTTCCAGTGCGAGGACCTCGATATCTTTCAGAGAGATGTTGTATTCCCGCGCAAGGGCATAACAATCTTTCAGATTTATAATTCGTTTCCCCTTTTGTAAAGTGGATCTTTCATTAATTGATCTTTTGAGTGCCTTCATACATATTCCTCCTCACTCCGTTTAACTTAATGCTTCAGCTCAGTATATTGAATAAGTTTTATCACGCTACTTGAAAATAATTATATATCAAATGATAATTGAAATAACCGCAAGATCTTTTAAGGGGGTGCCCCTTACGAAGGTAAGAGTATTCAACTTTCTTTTTCAGGCTATTGGTAAAAAGGAACTTGACCTTTCTGCTCCGGATACTGTAAGCGATCTTATGAACTACCTTTCTCAGACTTATGGAAGCAAGGTGGATAAATGGCTATGGAGGGGCGATGGGAAAGATCGTACTTTGATCGCAGGGACAATGATCCTTGTGAATGGCAAGCATGTATATCATCTTCAGGGACTTGAAACACATTTGAAGGATGATGATATTGTCAGTATATTCCCTCCAGCTGGTGGAGGATAAATTATTGAAGATCAGTGATTACAGATCATAATTCAGCCGTCGGGCGAATTGCTTTTTTATTCCGGAAAGAGAGAATGGTCAGTCCAGCAAATATCAGGACCATGCCGGAAAAAGACATCAGGGTTAAATTCTCTTCCAGTAGGAATATACCCAGGATCGATGCCGTTACAGGTTCTGCCAGTGTCAGGGTATATGCTGTAGCGACAGGTACACTTAATATTCCTTTTGCGAAAGATGAATAGGGAAGAGCTGTGGCAAATATCCCCAGATAGATCACCACGGAAGCCCCCTTGGCTGAAAAAACCCAGGAGAAATCTCTTGAAAAAACCAGAGGAGAGATGATCAGGCTTCCGGCCAAAAGCATAATTGCTGTTTTCTCGAGGGGAGAACGCGAGGGCGGCAGTTTTTTCATGAATGATCCGGCTGTTGCCCAGCAGATCCCCGCACAAAGAGCAAGAAAAACGCCAGGAAGATCGACTGTTAAATCTGCCGAGGGCAATGATAGTAACACACATCCTGCAATTGCAAGTGAGGTTGCCATTATCCATCTTTTTGTAAGTCTTTCCCTGAATAGAAGATATCCCCAGAGTCCCGCGACGATAGGTGCGCTTCCCATGGTTATCATGGTACCAACCGCAACCCCGGTTCTGAGAAGGGCGGCAAAAAAGAATATCTGGTAAAAACCCATTCCTGTTGCAGCGCCGAGAAGTGTCTTGAATGGCCAGGGTCCTTTGAGCGTTCGGAAACCGTTTTTCGGGAGATCGAGAACAAGGAGAAAAGATCCACCGCAGACTATGCGGAAAAAACCAAGGGTCAGCGGATCCGCGCCAACTGGTGCAAAAGCCTGGGCCGTACCCGTTGTCCCCCAGAAAACCGCAGCGAAAAGAACCAATAGATAACCTCTGAACCTGTTTATATCCTGATCATACAAAAAATCACCCTGTTCATTATAGTTCTCTTTACGAAAAAACGGAGCCATTTTAATAGATTTTATAAGATTAAAGGGATTATTTCTGTCATTTATCCTTTCACTTCTCCTTTTTCAGGATTCCATTTTACCAGTCCATCCCCCCTGAACTGATGGATCTTCTGGATATATTAGATCATAATCCCGTATAAAGAGGGTGTACTGATAATGTACTTCTGTTATAATAATAAAATAATGATATATCACGTTAGAAGTGCCTGTAATAGACTAATTAACGCTCTATCTACTCACATTTCTCAAGCATTTCATTTTTTCTTTTTTAAACCGAACGATATCGTTTTAAGTTCCCAAAACAGGCAGGTGGAGAAGGTTAACGTCTGGTGTTGTTTATTACGACCCGGAATGTCCTTTTTTGCAGATTGAAAACTATTGTTCTGCAACCTGTAACTTTTGTTACAGGCCTGATATTGAAAGGAGGATTATTCAGTATGGCGAAAGTGACGAGAGAAATGGTCGAAAACGCAGGAGTTGATGTGGAAAAGCTTTTGGTATTGCTTGTTCAGAACGCTGCTGCGGAGTTAACAACATTTTATTACTATACTATTTTGCGCTTTAACCTTATCGGACTTGAAGGTGAGGGTATTAAGGAAATAGCCGAGACTGCAAGGATCGAGGACAGGAACCATTTTGAGGCTCTTGTTCCCAGGATTTACGAACTTGGAGGCAAACTTCCGGATGATATGAAAACCTTCCATGATATCTCTGCCTGTCCCCCTGCTTCGTTGCCGGAGGATCCCACAGATGTGATGGCGATCCTTAATGTTCTTGTGGAAGCGGAGCGATGTGCCGTGCGAGGATATACAGACATTTGCCACATGACAGCAGGTAAGGATCACAGGACGTATGATCTTGCTCTTGCCATTCTAAACGAGGAAATTGAGCACGAATCATGGTTCTCTGAATTTTTAGGTGAAGGTCCATCCGGTCATTTTCTCAGGAGGGGAGAAACTTCTCCCTTTGTTTCAAAGTTCCTTCGTTAATTCGATTTCCACGTAAATGTGGAAATCTTATGCCAGGACTTCAGAAGGCCTCTTGAATTTGATTTCAAGAGGCCTTCCTGATATTAACGGGATATCATTTTCTGATATTTGACCAGAGAACCAATGGATAAAAGTGGGAAACCATGTTTTTGTGAAAAATCTCTGATCTCTTTAAAGCGGGCCATAGACCCGTCGGGATTGGTGAGTTCGCAGAGAACCCCATATGGTTTGAGCCCGGCAAGACGCATGAGATCCACAGTTGCTTCAGTATGTCCCTGTCTTTCCAGCACCCCTCCTGTACAAGCTCTGAGAGGAAAGACATGTCCTGGAGTTGAAAGGTCTTCAAAGGTGGTATTTTCGGATATGGCTGTCTTGACAGTGGTTAGCCTGTCTTTTGCTGAAACTCCAGTGGTCACACCTTTTCTGGCCTCTATGGAAACCGTGAAGGCCGTCTGAAAACGACTTGTGTTGTGACCCACCATCATGCTCAGGTCAAGTGACCGGACCTTTTCAGGTGTAAGGCAAAGGCACACTATTCCGCTGCATTCCCTGATGAGCATGGCCATCTGCTGTCTGGTGAGATTTTCTGCCGAAAAGATAAGATCACCTTCGTTTTCCCGGTTTTCATCATCTATTACCAGGACTCCACTGTTATTACGCAATGCTTCGAGGGCTTTTTCAACCTGTGTCTGAAAAGTTTTTCCATTTTGATGATCCAAGACAATTCCTCCAATATTTTTTTGCCTGGATCAGGGAAGGGATGGTCGGAAGAAGGAGGGGTAGAAAAGACACGATTCATTCCGTTTTCTTATCCTCTTCCATCCGGACTTTGACCGTCGGCTCTGGGATCTCACCAGATCAGCTGTCTCCATTGAGGGAGTCGCTTGCGGGCTACCCGGAAAGATCCGGTACACCGCCGGTGGGGACTTTCACCCCGCCCTGAGAATAAGGCTGGATCCAGTATAAAACTTTAATTGTAAAATTCAATACCAGATCCAGATCAAACCGATTTACTGTAAATGAACGTATTACGTTTTTGCATGAGCTAAATGTTAACAGTTACTCCTATTCCAGCCTTTTCTGCTTTCTTATAGATCAAATGGCCTGTCATTACATCGTGACATGCGATTCCCATAAGAACTGCGCTTCGCCTTCCTTTTTTGATTGCTTCTTTTTTACCTGCTACTACTTGTCCCATGTCTGCATAGATCTTTTCTTTAACGGGATATCCATGATGGAAAGACACTTTTTCATTCTGCATCCATAGATACTGATTCATATCGTCACAGACGAAGATATCCGCTTCGGTCATAACTTCATTCTCATATGCTGCATCATGATCAACAGAAATTGTTAGTACGTCATTTTTAAGCCATTCAGCTTTTATAGATGGCTCTGGTTTTTCTATTACCGGTGTGCAGGTTATTATTACGTCTGCACTGCTTACGGTTTCTTTTGTATCTTTGCAGGAAATAAATCTAAGGTGAGGGAATGTTTTTGACATTTCTGTAGTAAATTTTTCTATCTGTTTGTCAAAAATATCGTATACTTTCACGATTTTAAGGTTTTTAAGCACTTCGTTCATTGCCATAAGGTTAGTTCTTGCCTGAACACCGAGGCCTATTATAGCAATTGTATCTGAAGCTGGATCTGCAAGATATTTGGCACATACCCCTGAAGCAGCACCGGTTCTCCATGCTGTCATCCAGTTTGCATCCATAATGGCCTTTAGCATACCCGTTTCCGGATCGTTCAGGCACCAGATACCCATGATATAAGGAAGACCCCTGGACGGATTTGCCGGATAACCTGAAACCCACTTGATACCGGCGTAATCTGTGTTTCCCCCTACCCAGCAGGGCATAGCATGGATAAAAGAATTCTGTCGGGGATGAATGCCTGTTTTTGCTGGCATTTCATTTGAACCTTCACCTTTGCTTTTCAACCCTGATTCAACAACGCTTATTACTTCTGACATCGGGATATTAAGTTCTTCAACTTCCTTTTGGGAAATGATCTTGATTTCCATAACTACAACCCCTTTAAAGTTTTGGTTTGCCTCATTTCATCTTTTTTATAGAAATACAGCCTGCTTGAAATAGTATTTGAGATTGTTTTTTAGTTCATTGGGCACTTGTCCAAAAAACTAGATATAGAAGTAACGATTTTTGTAATACTATGGATAAGCTAAGAATATCTGCCTCTGATCCCAGTGGAAGTTTTATACTTCAGTCACCGTTCTTTTTAGCATTTACCAGGTACACGCTCACAAGTGAAAGAAATATAAATGAAAACTTTTCTTGTATGGCATTCGCCATCTGCAAGTCCTTTATGATTAACTTTCAGCATAGGTTCTCTCCGGATCGTTCATTGATCTGCAAAGTGGAATCATTTTGTTGATATCTCAAATATGCACAAGGTTATCCCGGATTGTCGAGATTGACGTATAAGAAGCTGGCGATGGACGATTTATGGTTACAGGAGCCAAATATAGCAGCGCGGATTTGTGCATATGCACAAATCCGCGCTGTAAAAGAAGGCTAAATTCTGGAGCAGGGACAATGGCATTATTTGTTATTCTTCAATAAACTCTTTGTGTCTGAAGAATAGGAATGCAGATAAAACCATATGTTAGGCTTCTTCCTTTTTGGCCAAAAGGTTTTTGTTAAGTATCCAGAAACGAAAGTTTTTTCAGAGGATTTTATCCTCCAAGTGACATCATGACTACAGATGGCCATCTAAAATGTGGCGTGAAACAAAGGAACTGGTGGTATTTAAAAACTTTGCAGGAGGTTATATCTATATGTCAAAACCGGTTATTGCAATCCTGGGTGGTGGGAATGCTGGTCATGCATCTGCGGCTGAGCTATCGCTGCTCGGGTTTGAGTGCAGACTTTATCAGGATCAAAACTTTGTTAAAGATATGGAAAAAGTTTTTAATACCAGGGAGATATTGCTTAATAGAGATCCAGAAGGCGGTTGTAGAGTTGAAGGTCTTGCTTCTATTTCCGTTGTCACTTCAGATATGGCAGAAGCTGTAAGCGGTGCGGATGTTATATTGTCTCACCTTCCAGCTTTTGCCCATAAGGGTGTAGCAGAGAGTTTGTCTGGCCTGGTAGAGGATGGGCAGGTAATTGTATTGCTTCCAGGTACCCTTGGGACGCTTGTTTTTGCTGAAATTTTCAGGAAAAATGGTGTAACAAAAGATGTGATACTGGCGGAAGCCAATACCAATCCCTACGATACGAGAATTCTCGCTCCTGGAGAGTCCTTTGTTTACAAAATGAATGATCCTCTCATGTTGGGTGTTTTCCCTTCAAATCGTACTGAAGAAGCCATAAAAAAGCTCGAGGGAGTTTATGATTTTGTGCCCATGCAGGATGTACTGGAGTGTGCTATTCACAGTCATAACCCGCTTCTACATACGCCTGCCTGTATAATGAGCGTCAGCCGTATAGAGAGATCAAAAGGGGAGTTCTATCTTTACGAGGAAGCTTTCACCGATACGGTTTGCAGGGTTACATGCGAAATGGATAAGGAGCGGATGGCAATAGGAGAAGCTTTTGGATATAAAACACGCTCTATTGAGCAGCTTCTTTCCGGACTTGAGAATCCTGGTACGCTTTTCAAGGAAACAAATGGAAATCCCGGACTCTGTTATATAAAAGGCCCTACTTCAGTCAAGAGCAGGTATTTTACCGAGGATGGGCTGCATGGTCTGGTACCCTGGTCTCAAATAGGGGATATGGCTGGAGTGCAAACACCACTGATAAAGGCATTTGCGACGATAGAAGGATCTGTGATTCAGAGAGATATGTGGGGAGATGGACGTACTCTCGAAGTGATGGGGATTCAGGGAATGGATTTGGACTCCTTTAAGCAGTACATGAAAACCGGGGAAAGGTAAGAAAGTTCATTTTTCATAGAAGGAGACTCCAAGAAGTTTTTACCCCCGTTGAGTGTAGTAGAGAGAAGGTCCATAAATTTAACTAAATGGAGGAGAATGCGAAAATGAAGAAGAGTTTTGGTAGGTCAATATTGACAGTAGTTCTTTTGGCAGTTCTTGTTGTTGCAGGTTTTGGGACCATGTCCGAGGCTAAACCAGATATGGTTCTTCGTATGGCAGGACAGCAGACAGCAGATCATATGGCAACCAGACTGATGAAACAGGTAGCAGAGGAAGTAAAGGAAAAAACAGATGGACGAATCGAGATCAAAGTTTATCCTACATCCCAGCTTGGTGACTATGTGCTTGTATATGAAGAGATGATAAGAGGAACAATTGACATGGCTCTGACTTCAGTCCCGAGCCAGTTTGATCCAAGACTTGAGCTCCCCTATGTAAATTACTACATCCGCAATTATGATGATGTAAAAAACGTTTACAAAGCAAAGGGCTGGCTTTATAACAAAATGGATGAGTTCCATGGCAACCTTGGAGTCAAGTTCCTCGGTTTCAATGTTGAGGGTTTTGGCGGTTTTGGTATGACCAAGGAGATCAACAAACCTCTTGACCCAACAGTGAACAAGGATGTTCTTCTAAGGGTATGTTCTATCCAGGCTTTCAAGCTTGCAGCTGAGGATGGCGGATACTCAACAGTAACAATTCCATATGCAGAACTTTACACTGCGCTTCAGACAGGTGTTGCTGATGGCTGGAGTGGAGGTTCCCCCGTACATTCCTATCTGTTCTTTAAGGATGTTCTCAAATATTACTATCAGGTCAACAACTTTGTAGAGAGTGAATCTTACATGATGAGCAAAGTTGTCTGGAATAAACTGAGTGAGGAAGATCAGAAAATAATTTCAGAAGCATGCGCAAGAGCAGCTAATGACAGCATCAGAATATCACAGGAAGAAGATTCCACTTACATGGACAAGCTTAGAGATGCTGGTATCGAAGTTATCACATATACCGACGAAGAACTTGATCCTCTCTTTGAACATTGCCAGAAAGTTACCTGGCCCAGAATGGAGAAACTTATGACAAAGGAACTGATGGATGAGTTCCGCGCAGAGTATGCTGAAGAGTAGTATCATAAGCAATAATCAATAATCAGATAAAGTTTTTCAGGGGTCCCTTTATTGGGGCCCCTTTAGAGAGGGAAGAAATGTCTCTACCTAAGGAGTGATCTGGATTTGACAGATTCCTGTGAAGTCGAAGTAACCTCAAGGGAATTATATAGTTCTGAGGGGTTTTTATGGAACTTGTTGTTACGTCTGCAGAAAATAGTTATGACCGTCAGTAGTATGCTGATTGTACTGATAATAGTTTTTTCAGTTATTGCAAGGTACTTTTTCCACGCTAACCTTTACGGTTATGAAGAAATTGTTACGATATTTGCTTTCTGGTTGTATTTCATGGGAGGGGCCTACGGAAGTTACAACGGGACTCACATTTCCGCAGATCTTATGAACGTCTATCTGCCTGAAGGCAACCTCAAGCAGTTTGTATATGTGATACGAGATATTGTTACCATTGGCATGGCTTTTCTGTTCACCTATTATGCGTATGATTTCTTTATGTTTGGTTTCATGGGGCCATTAGGAACGGGAGTAGCTCTTCCCAGATCTCCTGTCTGGCGTCTTCCCATGGCAATTTCATATGCATCAGTTTTCCTTGGCTATATACTGATGTCGTTTTATTTTACAGTCCATTTTGTTCATGACCTGAGAGTCTTTTTAAGGGGACGGAAATAAGAATTGATAATTCTGATAAAAAACCTGAAGAGATCTTTTTCAGGATAATTCAACTGATAGCCAGTTTAAATGTGATAATTCGAGGGGAGTCGGCTACATGATATATATTGCACTATTGATACTTTTTGTAACTCTGGTAATTGGAGTGCCAGTACCATTCAGTTTTATGGCTTCCACTGCCTGGTTACTTTTTTTTGGTGGTCCCGACATGCAGGGGTATTCACCGACTATGGTTCTTCCATATGGCTTCAGTCAAATGAACTCTATAGTTCTTCTCGCTATTTGTCTTTTTATTGTTGCGGGTGGAATAATGGAAAAGGGCAAAATAGGAGAAAAACTTATAGATTTTGTCGAAGTCTTTGTTGGTAGGTTGAAGGGCGGTCTTGGTGTAGTGGCGACCATTTCCTGCGCTGTTTTTGGTTCAATCACAGGAAGTGGCTGTGCTACTCTTTCCTGTATTGGTTCGATAATGTTCCCCAGGCTCAAGCAGGCTGGATATCCAAGAGGTCATTCTGCTGCTCTGCTTGCAAATTCATCCGTTCTAGGAATGCTTATACCTCCAAGTTCAATAATGATCCTTTATTCATGGATAGGGGGACAGTCTGTACTGGCTTCCTTTCTTGCTACGGTAGTTCCGGGAATAATTCTTACAACATTGCTTTCAGTAGTTAATATTTTCCTGTTAAGGAAGAACACAACAGTACTTGTGGAGCCTCCTCAGCCTCTTTCAAAGACTCTCAGGCAGGCAAGTATTAAGGGTAAAATTGCCCTGCCAGCGCTTTTGATGCCTGTTATTGTGCTCGGAGGCATTTATGGAGGGATCATGACTCCGACTGAAGCTGCTGCTGTAGCATGTCTATATGCAGTTCCAGTTGGATTTTTTATTTACAAAGGTCTTACCTGGCAAAGCTTTCTTGAAACTCTCAAGGACTCCGCTGTTACAACAGGTGTAATAATGGTAATGCTTTATGCGGTAATGATGCTCAGCCGGTTGTATATTATGGAAGATCTGCCCGGGAAAATGCTGGTTATGTTACAGTCTATTTCTGAAAACAGGTATGTTATTCTGTTTATGATCAATATTTTCCTGATCATCATGGGGATGCTCATGGATGATATTAGTTCGGTAATGTTGACAACACCCATACTATTGCCAATAATACTTCAGCTTGGGTTCAGCCCTATCCATTATGCAGCAATAGTAGGTGTCAACACAGGTCTTGGAAATATTACACCTCCAACTGCTCCGATGTTGTATCTGAGTGGAAGGATAGGGTCTTCACCAATTAATGAGACTCTTATGCCCACACTCTGGATGATCCTGTTCGCCTGGTTACCAACACTTGCTGTAACAACTTACTGGCCAACTCTTTCAATGTGGCTTCCTCGCCTTATACTTGGATGAAGCAGTTAAGAACAGGCCTCTAAAAATAATTGATTCTTTAAAAGCAAAACAAGATTGCCCCTGATATTTTTCATCAGGGGCAATCTTGTTTGATGACAACTATTGCGGTTTTGGCAAGGCATCTTTTCCGGAGTGTAGATTCAGAACCTGACGAGCTTTTACTGCAAGATAAAGAGAAAAAACATCATCAAAATTCTTGATATTGATTTCGCAGGCATGTGCTATCTTTTCCAGCCTGTATGAAAGGGTGTTGCGGTGAATGTTGAGTTTTTTAGCTACTTCTCCCGGGTTGAAAGGATCTTTCATCCATGTAAGAAAAGTTTTTCTCAGATCAGGCCAGTTGGGAAGTTCCGAAAGTGAATCCACAAGCTGCTGTTTTACAAAAAGCTTGCATTTCTGTGTGTTAAGCGTCGAAAGCAGGTCTTCAACCATCAGTTCCCTGTAATCGTAAATACAACTGTTTTGAGAAAGTTTTTTCCCCAGGTGAAGAGCTCTCCATGCTGTGTAATAGGAATCTGCAAGGCAGGGGGGGACTATAGCTATTCTCCCAATACCTATAGCGGCATTGATATTCCTATCCTCGAGAGTTGAAAGCATCTTCCTGCATTCAAGTTGTAGATCTTCCCGAATATCTTTATGGCTATTGTTTCTGGGATGAAGAGCTCTTATAACGAGATATTTATCGGCACCGAAGCTTGAAATGATATTCTGGGGGTTTGAAAAGACGGATCTTATATTGTTGAGGATAGACATTTTGAAAGATTCTATATGCACTTCAGTGTCATGGATCTCCTGTGAGGAAGCTTTATCTCTTATTTCTGCGGCCAGGTCTCTGAATCTGGAAATGTCTATTAGGATCGCTATTCGTGGAAGTCGAAGATCATAACCAAGGCCACCTGCCTGTGTTATCAGAAGAGATTCATCCATTTCATCGGGATGAAAAGATATTATTTCCTGGATCAGGTTGTGCAGGGCCCTTTCCCTCAGGTGGGAATTGGCCAGTAGATTCTTTTCACGTAAAAAGATCTCTGCCTCTTTTCTTACAAGATGTGCATATTTGATCACTTCTTCAGGATCCCCGGCGATCCCTATTGAACCAACAACTTTACCTGCATAAATAATAGGCAGTGCAACCCCAGGTTTCACTTTTTTTCTCAAAGCCTTTTCCGGATCACAGGTTTCCACCCTGTTAAATTTCATAACTGGAAGAGAGGTTGCATGCAATGTTCCAAGACGTGATTTATCCGAGCTGCCAATAATGATCCCCTTTTCGTTTGTTATTATAACGTCCTCTCCGATTATGCTCTGTGTTGCATCCACAACTTTCTGGGCAGTTTCAGTTAACATGAACGGACGTCCCCCTTGTGTTTTGTGTTTTTCAACAGAATAAATACGTTATCTGGGAGAATACAGGCACTAATTTGTGCTTGAGCACAAATTAGTGCCTGTATTCTAACACTATTCTTTCATTGTGAACAATGAAATGAAGGCGGGTCTTCAATATAATCGCATTGTTCGAAAAACTACTCTTGAAAATGTATATTTTCAGGATGTTCAAAATATTGTGAAGGGAGCTGGCAATATGAGGTTAGAACTTCGTGAGGCCCATGTTAAGGATGTCCAGTGGGGTAGCAAGACATGTATTGAGAATAATGTACTTTACGTGGACAAAACAGAGGCCCTCTCCGTAGTATCAGGAGATGATCGTTTCACCAGTCTTGACCTTGATCTGGCAAGGCCAGGAGAGAGTGTAAGGATAATACCAGTTAAGGATGTCATTGAACCAAGATACAAGGTCGAGGGGAGAGGTGGATGTTTCCCGGGGTTTATCAGTGGAACTGAGACAGTGGGTAACGGTGCGACCCTTGTTCTTAAAGGTGCCGGAGTCATAACAGTAGGCCCCATTGTTGGCATACAGGAAGGGCTTATAGACATGTCAGGTCCTGGAGCTGATTATAATCCCTACGGTAATACAAATAACGTTGTCCTGGTTGAAGAGCCTGTTGAGGGTCTTGAGAAACATGAATACGAAACTGCATTGAGAGAAGCAGGCCTTAAGCTTGCTAATTATCTTGCAGAAAAATGCCGTGAAGCAAAAGTTGACAGTACCAGGGTTTTCGAAATGCCTGACAGTATTGAAGAAAGGAACGAACAGTGCAAAGATCTTCCAAAGTTCGTTTATGTTTATATGGGCATCAGCCAGGGATTACTTCACGATACGTTCATTTATGGGATGGATCTCAAATATATGCTGCCTACTATACTTGACCCCAATGAGGTAATGGATGGGGCGGTAGTTTCAGCGAATTGTGTTTCTGCGTGCGATAAACAGAACACTTTCCATCATCAGAACAACCCGGTAATTGAAGAACTCTATGCACGCCATGGCAAGGACCTTAATTTTCTTGGAGTAATAGCGACTACAGAGCTTATGACTCTTGCCGGCAAGGTAAGGTCCTCTGATTATGTTGTAAAACTCTCAAAGATGCTTGGTGCTGAAGTTGCCATTGTTACAGAAGAGGGATGCGGAAATCCGGATACCGATCTCTGCATGAACTGTCAGAAACTTGAAAAAGCAGGAATAAAAACAGTTATCATCGGGAACGAGGTTTCAGGTCAGGATGGTTCGAGCCAGGGGCTTGCCGATGTTGTGCCTGAAATGAATGCCTATGTATCCTGTGGGAACATCAATGAAGTTGTGGATCTGCCTGCAATGGACAAGATCATTGGAGATGTCAGGGCTATATCGAATCTTTCGGGCGGAGATGGTAAGGCCCTTCATGAAGATGGATCTATAACCTGTGAGATCCAGTCAATAATAGGTTCAACAAATGAGCTTGGATTCAGTCGTATAGGTTGTGAATGGACATAGAAACTATTGGCGAGAGGAGGAAATCGCAGTGACTAAAAGAGTTGTATGTTATATCAATCAGTTCTTTGCAGGTATGGGAGGCGAGGACACCGCCCACGTTCCCCCGGAGGTCAGGCAGGAGGTTGTCGGACCTGCGATGCAAATTGATTCGCTTTTTGGAGAAGAAGCACAGGTTGTTGGTACAGTTATCTGTGGTGACAGCTATTATGGGGAAAACATCGAAGAGGCCCGTTCTGCAAGTCTTGAAATGATAAAAGACCTCGAACCGGATCTCGTAATTGCAGGGCCCGCTTTCAATGCGGGACGTTATGGTTTCGCCTGTGGGGATATATGCTCTTCTGTAACGGAAGAACTTGGTATTCCAGCAGTGACAGGTATGTATAATGAAAATCCGGGTGTTGATCTGTATGGGAAACGTACTTACATAGTTTCTGTAGCAGATAGCGCCAGGGGTATGCGGAAGGCTCTTCCTAAAATGGTGCAACTTGCCTGTAAAATCCTTAATAAAGAAAAGCTTGAACCTGCAAGGCTGGAAGGATATCTACACAGGGGAATAAGAAAAAATTTCTTTCATGAAGAGACTGGTGCTCAGAGAGGTGTAGAAATGGCCCTGGCAAAAGTTCGAGGCGAGGCCTTCAGGACCGAGTACGAAATGCCAGTGTTCAAAAAGATAACGCCAGCACCACCTGTCAAAGATATTTCAAAAGCAACCATAGCTCTTTGTACTTCAGGCGGGATAGTACCCAAGGGTAATCCTGAAAAGATCAGGGTGTCATCTGCAATGAAATGGGCAAAAGAGGATATCTCCGGTCTTGAGGATCTGACTCCTGATAACTTTGAGTCGATCCATGGTGGATATGACAGGACTTGGGCTCTCGAAGATCCGGATAGAGTGCTTCCCCTTGACATGTTGAAGCAGCTTGAAAAAGAAGGCGCCATTGGGAAAATATTCGAATATGCCTGCTATACCACCGGGACAGCCACCTCGGTCGCAAATTCTGAAAAGTTTGGCCAGGAGATAGGTGAACTCCTGAAAAAAGAGGGTGTAGATGCAGCAATTTTAACTTCTACCTGAGGAACCTGTACTCGATGCGGAGCATCGATGGTTAGAGAAATAGAAAAAACTGCAGGTATACCTGTTGTGCATATTGCGACAATTGTTCCTATCATGATGACTGTAGGTTCGAACAGGATAGTGCCAGGGGTAGCCATTCCTCATCCCTCGGGAGATCCTTCGAAGGATCGCAAACATGACCAGAAAATAAGAAGAGAATTACTTGAAATGGCTTTGAAAGCTATTTCTACTGATATTTCGGATCAGACTATATTCAACAAATAATTACTGGAGGTGACAATAGTGGGTAAGTTTACAGGTAAAAAACTTATCCTGCTTGGAGAAAGGGATGGAGTACCAGGACCTGCGATGGAAGCAGTCTTTGGTAAAACCGGTGCGGAAATAGTCTTTTCTGTAACCGAGTGCTTCGTCTGAACTGCGGCAGGAGCAATGGATCTGCAGAATCAGCAGAGAATAAAAGATGCTGCTGATAAGTATAGCCCTGAAGAACTGGTCGTAATCCTTGGATCTTCTGATGCCGAGGGTGCCGAGATCTATGCGGAGACAGTTGCGAACGGGGATCCTACATTTGCAGGCCCATTAGCGGGAGTTCAGTTGGGACTCTCTGTATACCATGTACTTGAAGAAGAAGTAAAGGCTGAAGCTGATAAGACTGAATGGGAAGAGCAGATCTCCATGATGGAAATGGTCCTTGATGGTGATTCCATATCCCAGGCAGTGAGCTCAATGCGGGAAGAATTCAGCAAGTACTGATCATTGGCTGGTAAAAAATAAAGTTTTATGCTTTTCCGCTGAATGGGGGCGGATTAATATCCTCCCCCATTTTTTATTTAGCGACAGAAAAGGTTCACTTATCATGTAAGTTTATAATACGTTGAAAGGTTTTGTTAAATTATGCTTATTATAAGTAATAATCCGGAGGTCTGGAAGAAATTCCCGAATGTTTACAAAGTGCATGGGACACCTCTTGAAGTCATGCTGGAAGTCAAGAGAAGGATCTATGACGGGCACAAGTTAGTGGGAATGCCTATTTCCGGGAATCTGCGTATGATAGTCAGTCCATACAGATCTGTATTACTCTCCCTTTCAGCAGATCCTGAAATCGATAACCAATCTGTAATGCTTGTAGAGAATGCAGTAGAGCGTCTTGGTAAGACGGAGTTCAATTCGGTCCCCTCTTTTACCCTTAAGGACTATTCTTATATGGATCAGGAGTTTCTCAACTCTGCCCTGAACGAAGTAAGCTAAGGGACCAGGGGTCTTTTAATCTTTATTGGGACCTTTTTCGTCAAAGGTTTCATCCAGATCTTTTCTTGTCTCTGCAGCATCTTCTTTTTTTGATTCGAGACGAAAAAGTACACCAAAAATAAGTACACCCCAGAACCACATGGGGGAGAGGAATTGTCCGAGAGGTGCGCAGGCAATTGCGAGAAATGCGAAAATATTCTTTTTAGTTATTTTGATCTTCATACAGCCTCCATTTTACTGAAATCCAGGTCCAGGTCCCTTTTTTGAAAAATGCCTTCCTGAAACAATTATAGACCTGCATACTTTCTATTTCCTGTAGGGATAAATAAACTCTGATAAAGAATCGATGCCCGATCCCGTCAGAGATGATACATGAAAGACCTTTTTGATACCACTTCGCCTTAAAGCTTTCATGTTCCTGCTGAGGTGCTCTGGGTCAGCAATATCCATTTTTGTCATAACTCCAATAGTTGGGGCACGTAAAGAATGTATGAATCTGCAAGGAAGAGACTTTTTCCGGACCGGATCTATAAGCATCATAATAAGCGAGGCTTTAACTGAAGAAGTGATAAGCATGTGATAAAGGTGTGGTATTTCGAATGCTTCTCCAGGTGTATCCAGAGCCTGGGCAGAAAATTTAACTGCCGAGGTTTTTCCGGGATGTTTCTCGGTAAGCCCCAGAGTGTTCAGCAATGTGCTTTTACCCACGCCAACAGGTCCAATCGCCATTATTTTCTTTTTCATGTACTTGTTATTTCACATGGATAAAATCCGAGAACGGTCTGCAAACCTTTGACGGTGGCATCAAGTGAAGTCTCTACATCAGCGATCGTGCCTGTGATCATTAAACAGCCTGTAAAACGGTCAACGAACTCTATGTGGACAGAAGCAGCTTTAGATGCTATATCAGCAGCAATAACAGATCCCTCCCCTGGAGTTATGGTCATGATCCCTACAGCACCGATCTCTTCTATCCCCAGGCTATCTGAAAGTTCGCCCCGGGGATGTCTGATAACATGCGCCAAAGTAACCTGTTTTCCCGGAACATACTCCTGTACCAGTCGTACCTTTTTTTGTTCGTTCGATCCTTCGTTTAGCATATTTACCTCCCTGGGAAGCCAGTACTTTATATTACCTGCCATGCTCCCGGAATATCAAATTTGCGAATGGCAGTTAGTATCGGATCCCGGACTGCATTGCCTGTCTAACATATAGTCCTTCAATGCTCCATGAATATTTTACAATTTTTGAGCAGGAGATAATTGTGCAGGAGCACAAAAAATAATCTCATAAGTTTTAGATTTTTAAATACCCTTCCAATGCCAATTTATCCACTATCCCATAAACTGGTTCAAAATATGGCTTCATATAAGGGTTTGTTATTTTTGGAGATGAAGAGATCAAACCTTTCAGTTATTGAAAAGGGGTAATACATATGGAAGTTGAGAAAGATCTCATTGTGAAAATTACCAAAGAGGTCATTCAGAAAATAAACGGTGAAAATGATAAAAACCTTGTTGTGGCAGGAGTAAGCAACAGGCATGTCCACCTATCCCGGGAGCATCTCAATATTCTTTACGGCCAGGGTTACGCCTTAACCAGGTACCGAGATCTCAGGCAGCCGAACCAGTATGCAGCAAAGGAAACGATCGGGGTGGCTACAGCATCAGGATATCTCGACAAGGTGAGGATACTGGGGCCTGTCCGAAAGAGCACTCAATTCGAGCTCTCAGCTTCAGATGCACGTCGATTGAGAATAGATCCCCCTTACGCCAAAAGCGGCAGTAAGGAAAGCTGTTCTCCCGTGATACTTATAGGCCCTGAGGGAAATGTTGTGCTGGAAACCGGTATAGCAATTGCATGGAGACATCTTCATCTGTCCATCGAAGAAGGGGCCCGCTTAAATTTAGAAGATGGAGACGAAGTGGATATTGAAGTTTCAGGAGACAGAGGTGTTATCTTCAGGAAAGTCTGGGTCAGAGTGAGCTCGAAGATGATCAGTGAGTTTCATGTGGATACTGATGAGGCAAATTCCTGCGGCTTGCGGACAGGGGATAAGGTCAGGGTCCTGAGATGACTTTAACGGCCATAGAAAATGTAATTAAATCCAGGATCGTGAAGAGGACAAAACAAGCTATTGCATCTGAAAAACCTCTGGCGAAATGGAAAAAGCTGTTCCTGGGTTTTGACCTTGGAACTGCCAACATGGTTATTGTTGCATTAAATGAAAAGGGAGAGGTAGTTACTGCAGTTTCCCAAAGTTCAAAGGCAACCATCAGAGATGGGGTCCTTGTGGATTATTGGGGTGCGACCAGGAGAATGGCTGAACTTTTTGATGCCATGAAGTTAAAAATTGGTTGTAGTGATCCCGAGATAGCAGGAGCTTCTGCTGCCTATCCTCCGGGTATAGATGCGAGAACAGTAGAAGCATGTGGTAATGTCATAAATTCCCTCGGGCTTGAGTGTACTTCCTTGTTTGAAGAGCCGGTAGCCGCGGCAGTCGCCCTTGGGGTGGTCGAAGGAGCGATAGTTGATATAGGCGGAGGAACTACAGGTATTTCTGTTTTTAAAAACGGGAATGTTGTTTACACAGCAGACGAACCAACCGGAGGGGAACATATGACCCTTGTCCTGGCGGGATCTCTAAAGATCCCCTATAACGAAGCAGAGAAAATAAAGTGTGATCCTGAACGTCAGCAGGAACTGTTCCCGGTAGTAAAACCGGTTATCGAGAAGATGGCTACCATTGCGGGGGATCATCTTGAAAAAATGGGATATGCAGGGGAAATGCCGGTGATACTTGTCGGTGGTGGTGCATCTTTTTCTGAAAGCCGCCAGATCTTTTCCACGGTCACAGGTGGAGAAGTATATATAGCATCCTCCCCAATGCTGGTCACGCCGGCTGGTATAGCTCTTTCCCTTTTTATGGACAGTAATTCAGAGAAACAGGCCTGATGAGGATCTGTGTTCTGATAAAAGCCGGAAAAATGTTCCCTTATAACTGAGCAGGTGGATCTATGGCAAGAGCAGAAAACATAATAAGCGTTGGTCTGGATATAGGGACAACTACAACTTCAATAGTTATGAGTGACCTGGAGATAGAAAATGTTGCTGAAGGTATAGGTGTACCTGAAGTTCGAATAATAAATAAAAAGATCATTTTCAGAAGTGAGATCATTACAACTCCTTTTGTTGACAGTGAAAATGTTGATGCGAATAAAGTAGGGAACTTTCTTCTTCGCCAGTATGATCTTGCAGGGATATCACCAGAGGATGTAAAGACGGGGGCATTAATAATTACAGGAGAAGCAGCAAGAAAACAGAATGCAAGGAATGTTTCCTCTGCGACTGCTTCAAGTGCCGGATCTTTTGTGGTAGCTGCTGCCGGGGCACATATGGAAGCTGCGATCAGCGGCAAGGGCTCAGGGGCGGCAAAATATTCGGCAGAAAATGACTGCAGAATACTGAACATTGATATTGGCGGAGGTACTACGAACTGTTCGATTTATGACAAGGGTTACTGTGTCTCAACGATCTGTATGAATATTGGCGGAAGGCTTATACAGTTCGAGTCAGGTTCACTTAAAGTAAAAGATTTTAACAAATGGGGATCTGCTGTTGCGAAATTCTGTGAAATAGATCTTCTGAAGGGACATTACCTTGTAAAACAGCATTTGCGGGTTATCTGTGATGCATTGTCCGACTCACTTGTTTCAGTACTCAGGGGAGAACCTGATGATCTTGCATCCAGTTTATTGATAGGAGATATGCCACAAGGGCCCTTCGATCTGGATGCCGTAAGTTTCTCCGGAGGAGTTGGAAGTATTTATTACAGGAGTACCTCATTGGAGCAGGGAACGGATGTAACAAAAATGCTTCAGTATGACGATATAGGGATCGCCCTTGCGAGCTCATTAAGAAACAAGATGTCTATTTCGCCGTTTCATGTTGTTAGTCCGGAAGAGACGATCTATGCAACTGTTATAGGAGCAGGAATTCATTCTACAGAGTTGAGCGGATCTACTATATATATCTCCGATCCCGGTGCATTGCCGCTAAGGGATCTGCCCGTTATAAAGGCAAGCTTTGCCAACAGTTACATTGATAAAAAAAGACTTCAGGAAATGCTGAAGATCTTTGAAAAGGAAGGGTCAACCGGAGTTGCGATCGTTATAGGGGAAATGGAGGATGTATCATTTGCCAGAGTCAACGAGGTAGCTACTGCTTTGAGCGAAGTTTTAAATCATGTCACGATTAATGGCTCGGTAGTGGTTATAAGTGAAAATGATATTGGTAAGATCCTTGGTAGTTTATTGACAAATGCAGTAACAGGCGACAAAAAGATTATTTCAATAGACCAGATCAATGTAAAAGAACTGGACTATCTTGATATCGGTGAACCCCTTTATGGAGGAACCATAGTTCCTGTTGTTTTAAAGTCATTGGTTTTTTCGGATTGACGCTAAGGAGGATAACTCAAGTGAGGTTAAAAACCCGACTCGGAGGAAAAACATATCAGTTCAGGGATATTAAGGATGTTTTCGGTAAAGCCAATGAAGAAAAGTCCGGGGATATCCTTGCTGGTGTGTCTGCAGAGAGTGAAGAAGAAAGAGTTGCTGCCAAACAGGTAGTTGCTGAACTTACCCTTGAGGAAATAAGGAATCAGCCCGTTGTGCCCTATGAGGACGATGAAGTTACCAGGGTGATCCAGGATGGTTTGAACGAGTATTCCTATAACTTTATCAAAAACTGGAGAGTTAAAGAACTCAAGGAGTACATTTTGAAAGATGAAACTGCCGCTGATGATATTAACTGGGTATCGAACGGTCTTACCAGTGAGATGGTGGCGGCTGTTGCCAAGATATGTTCAAACATGGACCTGGTATACGGAGCTAAAAAGATACCCAGGGTAGCCCGTTGCAACACAACAGTCGGTTTGCCGGGGACTTTGTCCATGAGGCTTCAGCCAAATCATCCAACAGATAATATTGATGCCATAATGGCTTCTCTTATGGAAGGTCTGAGCTATGGTTGCGGAGATGCTGTAATAGGGATAAACCCATGTATAGATGAACCTGAGAGTGTAGGAAGGGTTCTTAGAACTGTCCATGAGTTTATGAACAAGTGGTCTGTACCCGCCCAGCAGTGTGTTCTTGCTCATGTAACTACCCAAATGAGGTGTATGGAACAGGGTGCTCCTCTTGGTTTGACATTTCAGAGTCTCGCAGGGAGTCAGAAAGGTAATGAATCCTTCGGTATCTCGGTAGCGATACTTGATGAAGCTTATGATATGACCAGAAAATTCAGCACGGCAAAGGGGCCTGATTACATGTATTTTGAGACGGGCCAGGGTTCGGAACTTTCTTCCAATGCCCATAACGGGACGGACCAGGTGACAATGGAGGCCCGTTGCTATGGTCTGGCCAAAAAATATAATCCTTTTCTTGTTAATACTGTTGTTGGTTTCATAGGTCCTGAGTATCTCTATGATAGTAAACAGGTTATCAGAGCTGGCCTTGAAGACCACTTCATGGGCAAACTTACAGGACTTTCAATGGGTTGTGACGCCTGCTATACGAATCACATGAAGGCAAGCCAGGATGATGTCGAAAGTCTTGCAGTTCTTTTGACCGCTGCCGGGTGTAACTATTTCATGGGTGTACCCATGGGGGACGATATTATGCTGAATTACCAGTCTCTTGCATATCATGATGCTGCTACCCTGAGGCAATTATTCGGTCTGACTCCAGCGCCGGAATTTCACAACTGGATGGAAAAAATGGAATTAACAAGAAATGGCATCCTCACAGAAAAAGCGGGAGATCCCTCAATTTTTTTAGCTAAGGGATAAGAGGTGAAATAAATGTTAAAAGAATCCGAGATACGCAAGATAGTGGAGTCTGTAATAAAGAACACTTCGCTTTCGGAAAATGATCCCACAGTTAGAAAACAGCAGTCCGATGATACTTCTGTGCCCCGGGATGGGGATGAAAGTGTACTTGAAGACCTGATGGATCATGATCTTTATGAATGGTGCCTTGTCCCTGAACCTGAAAATCCTGAGGGTATGAAAAAAATGAAAGCATCCACTCCTGCAAGGATATGTTCATGGAGAAGTGGGCCGCGACTGAAAGTTGATTCATGGCTGAGATTTCGTGCTGACCATGCCAAGGCAAGAGATGCTGTGTGGCACGAAATATCCTCCAGTGTAATGGAAGATCTGGGGGTTGTATGTGTACAGAGCCAGGCTTGCGAAAAAGAACAGTATTTGACACGTCCTGATCTTGGCAGACAGCTTAATGATCAGGCCAGGCAGAAGATAGTAACAGAGTGTACGAAAAAAGCCCAGATACAGCTGGTAGTGACAGATGGCCTCAGTTCTTTCGCCATTGAAGAAAATGCATCTGATTTTATTCAGGCTTTTAAGGAAACAATAAAAAGTTTTGGTCTCTCCATAGGAGAAACTATATTTGTCAAATTTGGTAGAGTTGCGGTTATGGATCAGATCGGAGATCTGTTGGATCCCGAAGTTATCGTTGAGCTTGTAGGTGAAAGGCCAGGACTCGTTACTGCAGCAAGTATGAGTGCCTATCTTTGCTTCAGGCCTTCTAATGAGACTATCGAATCCGATCGTACACTGGTGGCGAATATTCATTCCGGAGGTTTACCTGCCGTTGAAGCAGGAGCTCATGTGGCAGGGCTTGCAAAAAAAATACTTGAGGCAAAAGAAAGTGGAATGAAGATCAAAGATTAATATATTTAAGGCTCTTTTCTGGAGGGATCTTTCTTGTACGGGATCGAAGCGATAAAAGCCAGGGTCCTTGCTGTAAAAATTATTCCTAACATAAATAAGTTCATGAGGGAAGAACTTAAACTTAAACCGGGATACAACAGCATAGGTATGCTTACCGTGACGATAGATGACGTCGGTTATACGGCTATAGATGAGGCAACTAAAAAGGCGAATGTCGAAGTGGTCTACGCGAAATCTTTTTATGCTGGAGATGCTCATTCTTCAGGCCCCCTTTCCGGGGAATTTATCGGAATACTTGCAGGGCCTGATCCTGCAGAGGTTGAAAGCGGAATCAGGGCTGCAGTTGAATGCATAGAAAATGATGCCTGTTTTTATGCGGCTGAAAGCAAAGGTGAGATAGCATTTTTTGCACAGTGTATTTCAAGAACAGGAAGTTATCTTTCAAAGGAGAACAATATTGCTGAGGGGCAGCCTTTAGCCTATCTTATAGCTCCTCCCGTTGAAGCGATGTATGCACTGGATGCTGCAATCAAGGCAGCAGATGTAACTTTAACAACATTTTTTGGGCCTCCAAGCGAAACAAATTTTGCAGGAGGACAACTTACTGGTACTCAGTCCGCCTGCAAGGCAGCCTGTGAAGCATTTGCGGGGGCCGTAATGGCAGTTGCAAGTGATCCAATAGACATTAAAGGTGAATAGAAGATGAGCGGAGGTGAAACTCATCATGGAAGGTAAGGCCATTGGATTGATCGAGACCAGAGGATTTGTGGCAACAGTAGAGGCTCTTGATGTGTCTCTGAAAGCGTCGGAAGTTGGCCTTTTGTCCCGGACATTTACAACCGGGGGGCTTGTCTGCTTAGCGGTGACCGGTGATGTTGCATCTGTAAAGGCTGCTGTTGATGCTGGCTCTGCTGCTGCCCGTGAGCTTAATGGTCTTGTCAGTATGCATGTGATCCCAAGGCCATCAGCAGATGTTATTAAAATGATCAAAGCTTCGAAAGGCGGTAAAAGACGCAGATATGTAAAACCTGCGGTCGAGAAGGAATATGGAATAGCTGAAAAGTTCTCAGAATCTGAAGATACAAATTCAGCCACTTTATATGACGTTTTAAAAGATTCTCCAGCGGTGTTGTACCTTGAGAAGGGAAAGATGCTTCAGGATTACAGGGTAACAGAACTGAGAAAGATCCTCAGGGTACTTGAGATAGAAAGTATTACTGGTCGGGCCATATCAAAGATGAAAAAGCAGGAGATCCTTGAGGCATTGAAGATATATTGTCGGGATAGTTCTGAAAAAACTGATTAAGGGCTGATCTGTTAGAACAATAAAAAGATTAGAGAATAGAAGGAGGTATTTGAAATGGCTAATTATAAGGAAATTGCGCTCGGAATGGTAGAAACCAGGGGGCTGGTAGGTTCTGTAGAAGCCGCGGATGCAATGGTGAAGGCTGCGAATGTAACTCTGATAGGAAAAGTACATGTGGGCGGAGGTATCGTAACTGTAATGGTAAGAGGAGATGTGGGGGCAGTAAAAGCTGCTACAGATGCAGGTGGAGCAGCGGCTGAAAGAGTTGGAGAACTCGTTTCTGTCCATGTCATACCAAGGCCACATGCTGAAGTTGAATCAATTCTTCCAGGTTTGGATAAATAATAGTATTCGTAAAGTCAATAACAGCTGGATTCTATGAGGTGACAAGAGGTGAAAGTCTTAACTGAAAACAGGCTTAGATCTGATCTTCCCGGCACTAAGTATCCTCCTGAATATTTAGTGCCGCCAGGTACTATCATTACTCCTGCAGCAAGAAGTTTTTTATCTGACAGGGGAATACGATTGTCCTTCGGGGGGACAGGTGAAGTTCAGGATCCACAAGACAGGGTTTCGGAAAACATGGCTGAAGAAGGCAGTTTTTTTCTCATAGGGCCGGATCTGAAAGTTGACCGTAAACCGGAGCACTATACCCATTTAAGCGGTAATAAGCTTGTACCCAAAAATCATCCCAGGATAGAGCTCAGGGGTAAACTTGATTCACTTCAGGCAGATATCATACTCGCGCAGGTCAGAATTGCTGATCTTGGACGTGAAGAACTGGTAAATGATCTTCAGGAGATACTTGACCTGGTTAAGGAGATACTTAAAGGAGAAGTTACCGGTTCTGAAATTATCGTTGAAACATTAATGGGTTTCAGCAAGGATCAGTTGAGGGAAGTTTCTCACCATCCGGAAAAATATTTCGATACAGGCCATTTTTTCCCTTCAAGGGAAATGGGAGAAGTAATGGCTTTGTTGAATGTTGTTCGTACCCGTATAAGGGAAGCTGAACTTGTGGCATGTAATGTTTTCAGAAATGCTGATTCCGGAATGACAAGAGAGGATATTTTAACCCTGCTGAACAGACTGAGCAGCGCGATATATATAATGATGTGCAAGTTTAAAAGCAACAAATATTAATATCTTATGCATACTGAATAAAGTCATGGTTTCCAGAGGTGATAAGGGTGGATGAAAAAACCATAGAACAAATAGTGGATCTTGTAATCCAGGAGATCCATAAAAGGAGTAAATCCGCTACTGGTTCGTCAGGTATACAGGAAAATCTTGAAATACGCAAAGAGGTTCTTCTTGTTTTTAACGGATCAACGTCGGGTCTGGAAGATATTCTGGGTCTATTGAAGAGATATATCCCGGATCTTTCTTATAATGTTGTCCTTACAGAAACAGCCTCCAGGCTTTTTGGAGAAAACTGGATATCTGATCGGATAGAATGCAATATTTTAAAGGTTGATGAAGCTTATGAGGTCATTCCAAAGACAGATCTGGTAGTTTTCCCGAATCTCACTCAGAATACTGCAGCAAAAGCTGTACGTGGAATAAGAGATTCTGTTGGTTCTGACCTTATCGCTTTTTCGCTGATAAAGGGCAGAAAAGTACTGGCACTATCCGATGCTGTTCAAACTGATAGTATGCCTGCAGCATACAGCGCTTTCTGCCGGGATATTCTTTCACGGCTTTCAAGAATAGGCGTAAAAGTTATCAGATCGGGTGGTTTTTCAGGAGAAATAGAAAACTTTATCAGGGAGAGTAAAGACGATAACAGAGTGAATTCCCTGAAAACGGGTGTGAGTGATCCCGTTACCACGGTATCAGGTTCTGCAGTATCCCGGTCTGTATCAAAGGATCCCGGATCTGAAGAACTGGACCTCTCTTCAAAAAAGATCCTTTCCGCCAGAATGCTCCAGGAAGCGATATCAGAAGGAGCAGGAAAAATATTGATATCACCAGAGGCCATTGTTACTCCACTTGCGATGGACATGGCAAAGGACAGGAAAATATCGTTGATCAGGACCTGAGGGAGTTATGCCACACAATAGTGGTGCTTCCTGTCAGGAAGATCTGAATAAAGATAGAAGTTGGATGTATTCGAAGGTAATGATTTTAAGCAGCGATAAAGTTGGAATAAAGGCGGTGAAAGACTTTGATTTTAGATAAAGACCTGATGACTATACAGGAAGTTAGAAACCTGGTCAGAAAGGCCGCGGAAGCCCAGGAGTTGCTGGCAGTAATGTCTCAGGAACAGATCGACAGAATCGTTAAAGCTATGGCAGATGCCGGGGCAGAGGCCGCTGAAGAAGTTGCGAAAATGGCGGTGGAAGAAACAGAGATAGGGCGTTATGAAGACAAGATAATTAAAAATCTCCTGGCTACAAAAGTTCTTTACGATGAGATCAAGGATATGAAAACAGTTGGTCTGATATCTGAAGACCAGGAAAAGAAAGTCTATGAGATCGCAGAGCCGGTGGGAGTGGTAGCAGCAGTTACCCCTACGACAAATCCTACATCGACAGCCATGAACAATGCGATTATATCCATAAAAGCGAGGAATGCAATAGTTTTCAGTCCTCATCCAAGAGCCAGGAAATGTACTGTCAAGTGCCTTGAAATACTCCGTAAAGCAGCTGTTAATGCCGGTGCCCCCGATGATTGTATAGGGTGTATCGCTGAACCCAGCATCCCTGCTACAAATGAACTGATGAAAAATGACGGAGTAAGCATGATACTTGCCACAGGTGGGCCAGGAATAGTCAAGGCGGCTTACAGTTCCGGGAAACCTGCTTTGGGTGTCGGGGCAGGAAATGCTCCATCGTTTATAGAAAGAACAGCAGATATTGAAAAAGCGGTCAGGAATATAGTTACAGGCAAAACGTTCGACAATGGTACGATCTGTGCTTCGGAACAGTCAGTTATTTGTGAAAGATTTAAAGAAAAAGAGGTTCGGGAGCATTTTAAAGCAAATGGTGCCTATTTTCTTTCCGATGATGAACGTACAAAGGTAGAGAAGATCCTTCTTAGCCCCAAAAATACAATGCTTGCTTCTTCCGTAGGCAGGAGTGCCCTGCAGCTTGCAAAAATGGCAGGTATTTCAGTTCCTGAAGGAACGAAGCTTCTTATAGGGGATGTCGAAGGAGTCGGGGAAGGGTATCCCCTCTCTCACGAGAAACTGAGTACAGTCCTGGCATTTTACGTTGTTGATAACTGGGAAGAGGGATGTAAGCTTGCAAGGAAACTTCTCGTCCTTGGTGGGCTTGGCCATACAATGTCTATGCATACCGAGGATAAGGATGTAGCTCTGAAATTCGCACTCGAAAAACCGGCAATGAGAATTCTGGTAAATACTCCTTCTTCCTTTGGAGGAGTAGGTGCTACTACGGGACTTTTCCCGGCTCTTTCTCTTGGGTGTGGAACTGATGGGGGCAATATTGTTTCGGACAACCTCGGACCTCAAAATCTGCTTAATATAAAGAGAATGGCCTACGGGATAAAAGAAGCCGATAGTGTTTGTGAAGATCTTCTTAAGAACCGCGAAGCTCCTGTTAAAGAAGGCGGCAAGAAGAAAGAGCCTTCCAGGGAAGAAGGTTACGTCCAGAATGATAACGAACTTGTTGATCGTATAGTGATGGAAGTAGTGAAAAAACTGCAAAGTTAGTTACATCTTAATAAATTAATAACATTATCCGTATGGAGGGTTTAAAAAATGGTTAGTGAACAGAAAGCACTCGGAATGGTTGAAACAAAGGGGCTCGTGGGATCTATTGAAGCTGCAGACGCTATGGTAAAGGCAGCAAATGTTACCCTTATCGGTAAAGTACAGATAGGTGGAGGTCTCGTAACTGTAATGGTTAAGGGTGATGTAGGAGCTGTAAAGGCGGCGACAGACGCTGGAGGAGCGGCGGCAGACAGGGTTGGCGAACTTTTGTCGGTGCACGTAATACCCAGACCTCACGCCGAGGTAGAATATATTCTCCCACAGCCTGGAGTTGAATAGGGATTGTCATTAAAAAGGCAAAAGGGGGACTGAGATTTTGGCTCTTGAATATGAACTGATCCTGTCCCCTTCGGCTGACTGTTGCAGGATACTTTGTAGAAGGATGGGGCTTGATGAGGGCTGTTTTCAGAATGAAAACTGGGCCGGAGCACTTCTTGTACAGGGGAAAGTTGCTCAGATAATTGCTGCTGCTGACGTATCCACTAAAAGTGCAAATGTGGCTGCCAGGGAAGTATGGGGGAATTGTCCCCAGCATATTACTACCATAGCTCTTGTCGGAGATATTGCTGAGGTCAAACAGGCTTTAAAGGCTCTCCAGGAGAAGGGAATGGTTGGATGAAAATTGCAAGAGTGGTTGGAAATGTTGTAGCTACCCGCAAGGATGATCGTCTGGTGGGTAAAAAGATACTTGTTGTACAGATCCTGATCCCGGATCCAGAGGGTGAACTTGAACCTGTACGGTCCGTCGATGGTTTTGAAGTTTCCGTAGATCTTATTGGTTCAGGTGTTGGTGAATATGTTGTTATATGTAATGGAAGTTCTGCAAGGGCAGCGGCAGGAGCAACAGATGCTCCGATAGATAGTGTAATAGTTGGACATATTGATACGGTAGATATTGATACTCGATATTCAAAAAGATAGAGGCAATTTATTTCTTGATGTAACTTGTATAGGAGAAATCAGGGTCCTTTTTCCTATCTTGTGCTTTACTCAGGAGTGCAGGTGAGAGTAATGGATATTAACGAACTGATCTATAAAGTATTTCAGGCAGGAGTAGTTGGCGCCGGTGGTGCTGGCTTTCCTACTCATGTGAAGCTTAAAGCCAGTGTGGATACATACCTGATCAACGGAGCTGAATGTGAACCGCTTCTCGATGGGGATAAGTTCCTGATGACCGAGAAGGCAGATAAATTAGTCTCCGCCGGCAATGAGATAGCTGAAGCTCTTGGAGGGGCCAGGCTTCTTTTTGGTCTTAAAGCTAAAAATCAAGAAGCAGGATCTGCTCTTGAGGAGGCAGGTGCCGAGACGGTAAAAATAAAAGACTACTATCCCGCGGGTGATGAAGTAATATTGATCCACGAAGCTCTGCAGAGGATAGTTCCGGAAGGGAAGCTTCCACTTTCTGTCGGAGTAGTTGTTAACAATGTGGAAAGTCTATATAACATATACAATGCAATACAGGATATTCCGGTTACACATACGTTTGTTTCTGTAGGGGGAGCAGTAAATGTTCCCGGTCTCTACAGGGTCCCTTTAGGCGCATCAGCAAGTGATCTGCTGAAAGCTGCTGGAGGGGTGTCGATCGAGGATCCTGTTTTCGTAGACGGTGGTCCCATGATGGGTACATACAGGAAGACCCCCGATTTTCCCCTTACCAAGATCTCAAAGGCGGTTCTGGTACTGCCGGAAAAATCTGCTCTTGTCAAATATGAGACCATGCCTTTAAGCAATATGTTGAAACAGGCCAGGGTCGCCTGTTGCCAGTGTAACCAATGTACTCTTGCCTGTTCACGTAATCTTGTGGGTTATGATCTTGAACCCCATAAAATAATGAGGGCCATGGCATATGGTAACCAGCAGAATATGGAAGTTCTGAAGACGGCGATGCTATGCTCGGAATGTAATCTTTGCAGCGGCCTTCACGCATGTCCTATGCAGTTGAGTCCAAGAAGAGTGAATCAGGAGATCAAGAGGTCTCTCAGAGAACAGGGAGTAAAAATTGATTTTCCTGAAAGGACAATGGAAGCTCATCCTCTAAGAGATTACAGACTTCTTCCAGGCAGCAGGCTCAAAAAAAGGCTTCAACTGGATTCCTATGATATTCATTCTCCGTTCAGGGGAGATCTGGATGTCCACCAGGTAAAAATACCCATGAAGCAGCATATTGGTACTCCGTGTGTGCCAGTTGTAGAAAAAGGAGAAAAAATAAGGTCGGGCCAGATTATCGGGATGATCCCCGAGGATGCCCTGGGATCTCGAATACATGCATCGATCAAAGGGGTCGTTTCAAGTGTAGACCCTGAAAATGTAGTGATAATAAAGGATGAGGAGTGATCACCATGTTTATGGCTATTGCCGCCATCGAACTTATAAGTGTGGCACGCGGGGTTCTTGCCGTCGATGCCATGCTGAAAGCAGGAGAGGTAACTCTTTTTCAGTCAGCGCCTATTTGTCCGGGCAAGTATTTCATTGTCGTAGGAGGAGATGTTGCTGCTGTTAATGAGTCCCTGAAAGCTGGCCTTTCTACAGGATTAGAGGCGGTAACGAGCAGCATGGTCCTTCCCAATTGTCACCCCGATGTCTTTTCTGCTCTTGCCAGTGCCACCGAGGTTGATACGGTTAGAGCTATAGGAGTGGTTGAAACAATGAGTGCTCCCTCAGCTCTGGAAGCCGCTGACGCCGCAGCAAAAGCTGCTAATGTACAGCTTGTCCAGATAAGGCTGGGTCAGGGAATGGGTGCGAAAGCCTTTTTCAGTTTTGCGGGAGAAGTTGCGGATGTAAAATCTTCGGCAAAGGCTGCTGAAGAGGTTGTTTCTTCACAGGGGCTACTTGTAGATATTTCAGTTATTTCAGGTCCTCATCCTGACTTGCCTGCTGTAGTTATATAAAGATCAAAATAATATTTAAGCAGGAACAGGCATAATTGTTTGATTTTAAACTTCAGTATTTTAAGAATATATATTTTTAGCAAGTTTCTTTCTGTTGCATTTCCCTCACTTTTTAATAATACTAATTATTGCAATATTTCTTTTTTGTCTGTCACTGGGGAACGTTGCGAAGTTTCCCAGTGACAATTTTTATGGCTCCCCATCCTGGATACATTTCATAACTTAAATGAAGCCAGCAAAACATTATCTGTATGCCTCTTTACTAAGTTGATGAGAAGTTCTAAAATATTGATTAATTGCTCATTTTCCTAAGGAGAGATCAGGATGTTCAGACGTTTTCTCGGGGTCATTTTTTTAGTTATTTCCCTCATGGCTGGTGCATCATTTTCACAGGATCTTACGGGTGAAGATATTATCAGGGAAGTCAATGACCTTCTTAACCAGGAAACAGCGTTATCCAGAACCCGAATGATCCTACAGACTTCTTCGGGAGGTATCAGGACCTTTGAATTCAAAAGCTGGGCTAAAGACAGGGGAGAGAAGACCCTGATCCGATATACTGAACCCTCTCGAGCGAGAGGGCAGGCCATTCTCATGCTTAATAATGCTAATGATATCTGGATGTATTTTCCGAGGACAAGAAGGGTCAGAAAGCTTGCTACTCACGCGAAAAGACAGAAAATGCAGGGAAGTGATTTTTCCTACGAGGACATGGGAAGTGGTGAATTGTTTTTAACCGACTACGATGCCATCAGGCTGGATGATTCAGAGGAGAGGGGAGAGGACTGTTACATCCTGAGAATGGAAAGAAAACTATCGAGTGATTCTTCTTATGAAAAACTGATCATCAAGGTAAGAAAGCGCGATTATTCACCGCTTGTTATCGAATATTACGAAGACGGAATAAGCGAAGTTTCCAAGGTACTTTATCTTGAAGATATATTATTGATCCAGGATATTCCGACTGCCATGAGATTGACTATGAAAAACGAGCGAGACCTTACTGCTACAAGAATGGAGCTTTTAAATATTGAGTATGGTGCTGAACTGCCGGATGAGATGTTCACTGAACGCTCATTAAGACAATGAGCATCTTAAAATTCCCTTATGGAACAGGAAGAATATTTTCATCTACGATCTATTTAATTATTTTTATCCTTTCATTTTTATTCTCCTTCGGTTCAAGTATCTCTAATGCGGAACCAGTTCAATTCTTTGGTTATTTTCGCAGTGAGCTGACTGCGAGTGATTCAGAGAGTACCGGGTTTATGATACTCAACAGGCTCAGGCTGGATTTTGAGACGTCCCTCAGCAGGAAGTTATATCTTGCAGGTAACTTTAACCTTATCTTCTATGGCGGTGATGATGAAGGTAACTTCCTCAACAATATCCCTGATTCGATCTCGGGTTCAGTACCTTCCGGGTTAAGAAACAGTTTCAGATATTCTTTCGATGATGACATGGAATGGGATAATATTTTCTTTCAGTACAGGTTTGAAAGATTTGATCTTACGGTGGGCAAACAGCAGATCAACTTTGGAAGCGGCTATGCCTGGAACCCCACTGATGTTTTTAATGTAAAGAGTCTCATTGATCCTGGGGAAGAAAAAAGTGGTCATAAGGCTTTGAGAATTGATTATCCTCTGTCCCTGTCAAGCAGATTCCTTTTCTTATATGACCTCGAAGATAAATACGATGATCCCGGGGTCCTTCTCCAGTACAAGACCAATCTGGGCCATTTTGATTACTCAATTACCTTTGCAGACAGGTATTTGTACCGGGTTGATCACAATTCTTTTTCCACATTGAGGTATAGACGAAAAATGGCAGGTCTCAGTGTTGTTGGGGAGGCATTTGGGTTAGGTGTCTGGTTCGAGGGAGCTTACAACTGGATAGACGGGAATGATAATTTCTATGAATTTGTGGTTGGATGGAACTATACCTGGCAAAACAGTTTTTATCTTCTTGTTGAGTATTTTCACTCAACGCAGGGTTATTCAGACAGCGGGAATTATGATCTGAACGGCTGGATGAGGTTCATCAGTGGAGAGATCAGTTCTCTGTCAAGAGATAATCTGTATCTGTATTGTTCCTATCCCTGGAATGACCTCACAACTGTAGGTCTGGCAGTGGCCTCCAGCATTTCGGATGGTAGCATGGTCTTAATTCCCACAGTTGAATACAGTCTTTTCAATGATATCTATCTGGAGTTCTTCGGGGCTGTAAATACGGGAGATGAAGGTACTCTTTTTTCCAGGGAACTGGGTAATGGGGTTTTGGCCAAATTAACCTGGTATTTCTGAAAGGGGGCTGAATTGTGAGAGAAAAACTTTTTAACCTGCTTTCCAGTCTTCATGCCAGACACACGGGCAAAATGCTGCTCGCTGTGGCATTACTTTCACTCTTGTCCCTGTTTTTCGCATTGCAGCTTGATCAGACAATGAGATGGTCCGATCTTCTTCCCGGGGATGATCCCAGGACCGTTGAGTTCGATAAGGTTATTCGGGAATTTGTATCCTCCAGCAGTATTATCGTTGTGGTTGAGGGGAAAGAGGAAGACATCAAGAATTTCGCAGAGGCTGTTGTCCCAGGGATAGAAGCACTTGAAGACAGCCAGGAAAGGTCTTTTGTTCAAAGGGTGAATTACAAAAAAGAAGTAGGATTCATTCGGGAACATGGACTTATGATGATCAAATCGGAATACCTCGAGAATATTAAAGGTTTTTTTGAGTCGGCAAGTCTTCCCGGTCTCATCGAAAATATGAATGACAGTCTGGAAAAGGAATATGTAGGCAAGCAGGAATCCCTTTCTACCAGAGAAAAGGAAGATAGAGCAGTCAATCTTCTGGATGGGCTTAAAGTCTTCCTGGGTACCATAGAGAGATCAGTTTTAATGGGAAGCATTTCTGAGGAGATGGCAATGAATGCGTCTGATATGCTTCTTGTTGGAGATCCGTATATACTTTCCTACGATAAAGAGGCTCTTATCCTGGATGTGGTGCCCAACTTCAGTATGATAGAGATGGAACGCCTCCTCCCGGGGGTTAAGGCTGTTAAGGGTGTAGTTCACAAGACACTTGAAGATTTTCCAAATGTCACGGCAGGCTTGACAGGTACCCCTGTTATACAGCATGACGAGATGGTTTATACAACAAGGAGCCTGGGGTACACATCCCTGATAGCTTTAATTACGATCTTTATTCTTCTTGCTGTAGCTTTTCGCATGGCTGTTGCTCCGGCATTTGCCATTGCAAATCTTGTTATAGGGATTATCTGGGCTATGGGGGCGGCTTTTCTGGTAGTGGGCAGTCTGAATCTAATGACTTCCATGACCGGGGTTGTACTTATAGGTCTTGGAATAGATTTTTCAATTCACTTGATCTCTGCTTTCACGGAGGAACGATCCCTGGGATTGCCCATTGAGAAGTCTCTTAACAACAGTTTTTTAAAATGCGGCAAAGGGATAATTACTGGCGGTCTTACTACCAGTGCAGCCTTTATGACTCTTGCTATAAGCAGCACAAGGGGTATGAGAGAAATGGGTATAGTAATGGGAACTGGACTGATATGCGTTATGTTGGTCACCCTTCTTCTGTTGCCGTCCCTTCTGGTGTTTCGTGAAAAGATCAGAGAAAAAAGATCTGAAAAAAATTCTTTCTCAAAAGAAAGTAAGGATATTTCCTTTTCGATCCTTGGAAGGGCCGCATCCTCTCTGAAATCCTATCCCTTGACAGTTCTTGGTCTTATACTTATTTTTACCGCCCTGATGGTCTGGTCAGGCAGAAACATTTCCTTCGATCACAATTATATGAACCTGGAACCAAAAGGACTTACTTCAGTGGAACTTTATGATACTGTTTTGGATAAATTCGATTTCAGCATAGATTATTCCCTTTTTATCGCCCGGAGTCTTGAAGAATCAGCAGAACTTGCCGAGGAAGCTCGAGAGCTTCCTTCAGTGGCCATGGTAGAGGATATTTCCATCTACCTCCCGTCAGTTAAGGAGCAGGGGAAAAGGCTTGGATATGTTCAGGATATTGTTGGTGCCATGAAAGATTCTGAACTTTATGGGCTCAGGGAACCTGAGGATATGAAGACGCTGCTTGCTGAACTTGAGAGACTCGAGATGAACGTGATGGAGATGCAGGACCTTGCTTTCCTTGGAGGGCAGGATAAGGTTGATTCAAAATGTGCTGAGCTTGTGGGGTATCCAGGCGAAACAGGTTCAAAGACTATATTCAGTTCTATTTTGAATTCCATTGAAGATGATCCATCCGGGGCATTCAATGGACTTCAGGATATGGAAAGAGCTTTTTCGCCATATTTCAGAAATTCTGTAATAAATATGGGGGCCATGAAAACCCTGGGGATCCAGGACCTGCCCGAATCCATTCTTAACAGGTATTCCAACAGGACCAGGGACAGTTTTCTTGTAACAGTTTATCCCATAAGGGATATATGGCAGGACGCCAGATTTCTTGATCTTTTCGTTAAGGATCTTGAGAGGGTTAGTCCCCGGGCTACGGGTATGCCGCCTGTTTTCAGAGCTCTTATAAAGATCATGGGGCGTGATGGAAGAAATGCAGTGATCTTGACCGTTCTGGTTGTCTTCTTACTTCTTGCCCTGGATTTCCGGAACGTTTTTTATGCATTCCTGGCAATGGTTCCCCTTGGTGCAGGTCTGGTCTGGATGGTGGGGCTCATGAATCTTCTGGGTACGAAGCTTACAGTCATAAATATTATGGCTCTTCCCCTTATTCTCGGAATTGGTATTGATGATGGTGTCTACATCATGCACAGGTGGATCAGGGAAGGTAAGAAGGATCTATATGCCGTATTTGCCAGTACCGGCAAAGCGATCCTGCTCACGAGCCTTACGGATATGCTTGCCTTTGGTTCTCTTGTATTTTCAATTTACAGGGGGTTTGCAGGTTTTGGATGGGCAATGTTCCTTGGGGTAGGGGCGTGTTTTATAACTACAGTAGTGATACTATCCCCGATTCTGGGAAAGATAGGAAAGAGCGACAACCATGAAAATCCTGCCGAATGATAGAATATAACGGTTTGACCAGGTTTTATTTGAGAGGAGAAATTAAGGCATGGGTTTTGAGATCTCACTTCTTGTACTGATAATCGCGGGAGCATCTTGTTTCTTCGCAGGCCTTTATCTGGCTCTGCGAATGGGTAAACGTAAAAAAGCCATGATCCACTCCTGCCTTGACAGCTTCAGATCTATGGGGGAACTACTTGTTTTCAAAGTCATATCGAAAGACGTCGTAACTGTTGAAGAAAAGGCCTTTGAGGGAATGATGGGCAGATTATTGCCGGACTGGATCTTTTCGAAGAGGAAGATCATCATGATATTTGAATTTTCCATGAATTTTTCCTACGATCTGAGAGACCCGATCTTTACAATTAATTCATCAGGGGATGGCACAGTTGACATAACTATGCCTGTTCCTTCCTGTGATGTTGCTTTGAAGGACCTGTTCTTCTATGATGAGCAGAAGTCGAGATTTCTGCCCCTCCTTTTGCCGGAGATCATTAATGGTCCTCTGGGACGTTCCTTCAATGTGGAGGAAAAGAACAGGCTTTTCGCAGAATCAATGGAAATGGTACAGCAAAAGGCCCATGATCTGCTCGTAAAATATCAGGAAGATGTCAGGTCTTCGGCAAAACATACCCTCGAAGGTATCGCCCGATCTTTTGGTGCCTCAAGAGTTAATATATTTTTCAGCGAAAAAGAGGCTAAAATAGAAGCCCGTCTTAATGGTGAGGCCGCCTGAGACAGTTTATATACCCGTGTAGGGGCATGCCCCTGTGCCTGCCCTGATGAGGGCAACCACGGGGGTGAACCTACGGTAGCAGGTTCTGAAAATAATTTAATCTTTATTCATTTCCTGTAAGTGTTATTCGCATTACAGATTCTTCCAGTGATTCGCTCCAGCAGGCTAATGTTTCAACTTTTCCAAGGATACTGTTCATGGTTTTCCTTGCCATTTCCAGGGAAGGATCAGGGTTTAGAGCCTGAATTCTCAATGCAAGGTCGTCAAGGATCTTTCTCATATCCTTGACGGAAAAGGCGCACATTCCATAAGTCTTCTTTTTCAAAAGAGGTTCAAGATTTTTGGGTACTTCACTGGGAACATTCAACTGGTTCGCATTCAGAATTCCAGCAAGGAGTTCTTTTTCCCGGCCAGCAACTGTAAAAGTTATCATTTGATTCAGGGAATACACATTTTCCCAGCCCTTGACATCTGGTTTGCTGATCTGAACGGGTATCTGGAGTTGCGGAATTAAGGATGTGAATTTTTCAACTATACCTGATTCAGCAGGTTTCAGAACCATGTAAATGCCTGGTATCTCCCCCACGGGGCTTAGAGCTTCTCCTCCCATTACAAAAACGATCTCACCCGTGAACAGGTCAACCATATCCTGAAGGGTGATACCGTATTGTTTCTCCATATAGGCCAGTCCCATTTCTACCTTTTCAGCTTCAGGTCCTGCAAGCATGGAGTTGAAATATTCCTTGCTGAAACCTGTGGTACTTCCCCGGGCATATCCAACTACCTTGCCTCCACCAATGAATTCATGATCGCCAGATAAGGGAGCGATCTGTTCCTTCTCCTCTGGAGTAAGGAATATATCTGCTGCATTGGAGTACATCTTCATGAGCAGATTCCTTCCTTCTGTAAATAAAACTCCTTCACATACAAAAGGATCTGATGTTCGTAAAGACCTTCCTTGATTCTGAATTACCGCTTCCATAATGGTGCTCTCTATTTGTGCGTAGAAGTAATCGTTCTTTTCATAGTGTCTTTCAATATTCAATCGGTTAGAGGGATCTTCAGCTGCTTTTACCATTCGGGACAGTTCTTCCTCGCTTGAAGTAAGAAGCATATAGGATGGGTCTCCTCTGTATAGGGCAGTAAAAACTGTCATTGAAGAGTTTGTATCCATGATCTGGTAAAGTGGTTCTGCATTTTTCCCCAACTCGTTGGTGTATGGAATTATAACGAGGTCGGGATCTGAAAGCATGATGTCATCCATTATGTTCTCAGTGAACTTGACTGGCTCGTCTGTTTTCAATGCAATAGAACCCCAGAAATATGGTTGAATATCCACACCATTTGGTTTTAAAGTGAAAAGGAACTGCATGTCTTTTAAGACTGGTGAAAGCTGACGAAGTTTTCCTGTAAGGACTTTTACAATCGCCATATTCCCAGAAGTGCCTTTCCCGGAGATATTCTCAATATCGGGTGTGTACAGATCAATAAGATCTGCCATTTTTTCAAGATCTCCTCCAACGTTATCAATGTTCATAAGGAACAGATTATTCAGATCGTTACCGCCCGGTATAAAATCTGAGGCTACAGGGGTTTCTGTTGGTTGCATACGGTAAAAAAAGATACCTGCGGCAGCAAGTGTTATTATCAGGAAAAGAACTACGAATAACTTTTTCAATATGATCAGCTCCTTGTCTGGTACTGTTTCATTCATTATCCCAGATAATCTGCATCTTATCATTCCTTACAGGAGAAAAAATGCATCTTTTATTGATGCATAAGCAAGTTCAGGTTTTTTAGACCATTTTTAGATCATACAATTTCATCGATGTACTAAAAATTGAAATCTTGTTATGATCAGGATTATCATTAATCTATATCGGAGGTGATCCCTGTTATGTCTGTTTCAGAATTTGTTGTAGTAGATGAACAGAATATCCCTCTGCAGGGTTGGAATGATCCATCCAGAGGAGAACTTTTATGGAGGACACTTTTCAGTAGCGATAGCACCCCTACGGATTCAATGACGGCCGGGACGGGCGAATTGCAGCCAGGAGAGCGGGCAGAGCTTGTTCTTCACAGTCATGCCCAGCCCGAAATATACTATATTCTCTCGGGTAAAGGTCTTATGACAATATCAGGACAGCAATTTGAAGTATACCCGGGGAGGGCTGTCTTCATACCAGGTAATTCTCAGCACAGCATAAAAAATATTGAGGATCAGCTACTCAAGTTCCTTTACGTTTTCCCTGTTGATTCGTATAAGATGGTGGATTACCACTTTTGCTCAGGTTCGAATGAAAGATAGATAGTAAGAACAGCAAGGCATATCTTGTAGATTTGATGGTTTCAGCTTATCTGGCTGGAAGTAAGGCAATAGATGGAATGCTGAAGAGGGGATGAATTTATGCAGAAGGGTGAAACAAAGAAGGGGCAGGAAAATCTCTGGGGCTCAATTATATGGGCTTCAAGGAGTTTTTCGAAGTCCATGCCGCTTATACTTGGCGTTATCCTATTGATGGGACTTTTCAAAAACTTTATATCCAGTGAAATGCTTGTTTCTCTATTTAATGGCAATGTTATTCGGGATACTTTTACTGGAGCATTTTTTGGCAGCATTTCTGCAGGGAATGCGGTTTCGAGTTATATCATTGGAGCTGAACTTTTGAAAAAAAGTGTCAGTATGTTTGCTGTAGTAGCCTTCCTTGTTACATGGGTAACAGTGGGGATTGCCCAGATGCCTGCAGAAATGGGTATACTCGGGAAAAGGTTTACCATTACAAGAAATGTTTTGAGTTTTGCTCTTGCTATTCTGGTATCCTTTGCCACTACAATTACCTGGGTAGCATTGTCATGAAAGGTACAGGAGAGAATAAACAAAAGGGTAAAAAAGATCAGGGCGGTTTCAGGGGGCTTTATTTTCTTACTTCTGTCAGTATTCTTTATGTGGTGATGATGATACTTTCTCCAGATAAAACAGCAAGTTCCATTTCTGCCAGTGGTGACCTTCTTCTGAAGATAATACCGGTACTCCTCCTTGTGATACTTTGTACGGCACTTATGAAATATTATATAAGTCCAAAGACTGTCAAAAAATATGTTGGAAGTGACTCTGGGGTAAAAGGATGGTTTCTTGCAATAGCAGCGGGTATGTTGAGCCATGGTCCTATATATGTATGGTTTACACTTCTTAAAGAGTTGAGAGATAATGGTATGAGTAATGGGCTGGTAGCGGTCTTTCTTTATAACAGAGCTGTTAAGATCCCGCTTTTGCCCATGATGATCGCGCTTCTTGGAGGGAAACTTGTTATCATACTTCTTTTCTATATGTTCGCTGCTTCCCTTATACAGGGGATGGTCGTAAAACTGCTACTTGACTGAGAATGGCTGATTTATTCTCGAACATAAAGAATCTTCGTGGAGGTTTTAAAATTGGCTGAAAAGGGAACCCGCAAGATCCATGTACCAAAAGTACAACTGGAACGTTATTTCTTTACAAAAACATTTTGTAATGCGACTCAGGCTTACAGGAGAGAAAAAGATACCGAGATGATCCTTGAGGTTTCATCTTCTCTTATGAACAGCAGGGAAAACAGGATAAAATGGAAAATATCCCTGTCTGCTGGATTGTCCTCAAAGATTGATAAGGCAAAGGTCCCCTATGATTTCAGTTTGACCATTGATGGGTTTTTTCGCTGTCCAGGCATGGAAGAAATGGGGGAGGAAGATATCAGCAAAATAGCTCCAGTAATTTATGTTACAGGGTCATCTGTGCTATTTGTTACTGCAAGGGAATATCTGAGAAGTATAACTGCTGCAGGTCCATATGGACCGCTCATTCTTCCGGGGCATCAATTCAGCCCATCAGATCTCAAAGATGGAAAAGCCAGAAGCACCAGTACCTTTCTAAGTGGGGAACATCATAACAAAAAACTCCTGAATTGATGTATATACAGAAAGGGGTTTCAAAGGTCATGAATCCCCTTTCTGTAACCTTTAAGTCAAGTCTTTATGTTTGAATAACCTGTTCTTTTACAATTTTTCTAACTTCCTGCAGCATTTCCTGTCTTTCTTCATATGAAACTGATGCTACAGCATACAAAAAATGCTGCAATAAGATCTCCATGCCACAGAAACGGAATATTCCGTCACATATGCACTTTCTAAAACATTCCTTGAAACCATATTTTGCATAATTGTTCTGTTTTCCGCCTGTGGTATTGAAAATTGCCACTTTCTTTCCCCTCAACAGGCCTTCTACGCCCTCTTCAGATGGAAGGAACGCAAACCCTGAGGCAAAAACCCTGTCTATATAACCTTTTAAAGCGGCAGGCATGTTAAACCACCAGACAGGGTGTATCAATATGATAACGTCTGCATTGTTTATCAGTTTCTGTTCTGCAGCGATATCGTCAGCGAATGATCCAGTCTGGAGATCCTCAAGGTCCGTCTTTTTAAGTACCGGATCAAAGGGAGGGTCATAGATATTCCTTAACGTGTAATCGCATCTTCCATATTCAAGCTGGCTTTTCACCGCTTCGAGTACCGCATTATTGAAACTTTCAGGATTGGGATGAGCAAAAAGTATTAAATATTTCATTTTTAGACCTCCTGTGTATTAAAGATTAATAATATTCTATCTTTTAAAAATTTAATAAAATTCTGAGCCGGAATTTGTATCATAAATTGTGATCATAACCATTGACCTGTAATGACCTTAGTCTAATCTAAAGCTCTATCTGATCATCATATCATTATTTATCTTGTATGTTTATCATAACCGATTTAATGTAGAATAAGAATACAGGATTTTGCATCGGGGAGGGTTGATCATGGACTTGATACGTATCGATCGTAAAAGACTCAAAATGTCTCTTCTTGAAATGGGAGAGATAGGACATACAGCATCAGGAGAAGGACGTACCAGGCTTGCCCTGACAGAAGAGGACCGAGAGGGCCGGTTTCTTTTTGTGAAATGGTTAAAAGCTGAAAAACTTGAAGTTTGTATAGATCCTGTTGGAAATATCTGGGGGATCCGTCAAGGAAAAGACGGATCTTTAGCACCAGTGATAGCAGGTTCCCATCTTGACACAGTTCAAAATGCGGGAATGTTCGATGGAGCACTCGGTGTTCTTGGGGGGCTCGAGGTAATACGGACACTAAATGATCACGGCATCGAAACTGAAAAACCTGTTGCTGTTGCAGCCTTTACTAATGAGGAGGGTGCCCGCTTTCAGCCTGACATGATGGGAAGCATGTATGTTTCGGGTGAGCTTGATCTGGAGAGTGTCTATAATTCAACTGATGATGATGGTGTAAATGTCGAGACTGCCCTGAAAAATATAGGTTATATCGGGCGTGACAACCTGGAGGCTTCAGCGTATCTTGAGTTACATGTAGAGCAGGGGCCATTACTTTTCCGGGAACATGTCCAGACAGGCGTTGTGCAGGGAATTCAGGGTATTGCCTGGTGGAAAGGTATATTCAGGGGGGAGACCAATCATGCGGGAACGACTCCCCTGGAATACAGAAAGGATACCCTTCTTGCTGTATCGGAATTATGCTGCAGGTTGAGGGAATTGGCCAGCAAACTTGGTAACAATACAAGGACTACAATGGGACGGATCCATCCATTTCCTGATATTGTCAATGTTATTCCAGGCAGAACAACTTTTACGATAGACCTTCGTCAGTACAACCAGGAGATATTTGAGAAAGGGAAGATACGGGTTGAGCAGCTTGTCAATGAAGTTTCCGAAAAACACGGGCTTTGCTGTTCTCTGGAACAGGTGGTTAACGCATCACCTGTTGTCTTCCCGTTATCAATGACCGAATTAGTGAATAGAGCAGCAGACAAATGCGGTTATAAACATATTGCCCTTCCCAGTGGGGCTGGCCATGATGCCCAGTTTATGCACAGAATATGTCCTTCCGGAATGATCTTTGTCCCCTCGATAGAAGGACGAAGCCATTGTCCCGAAGAAAAAACAGATTGGGATGATGCCGCAGCAGGAGTTGATATACTTCTTCATTCTATACTGGAACTTGCAGGATCATAGATCCTGCAATGACATGATGAGGATGCGCGATTCAGCGCATCCTCATCAAAGGGGCTTAAAGGTTGAGTCCTTCCTTTCCCAAAAGGGATTCAAAATAGGAAATTGTCTTTTTAAGCCCTGTGTCCAGGTCAGTTTCAGGTTCCCACTTAAGTTTCTCTTTTGCCATAGAAATATCAGGTTTTCTTCTTTTCGGATCATCGAAAGGAAGTTTCTTATGAACAAGGTCAGAGTTGGAGCCTGTAATATCAATTATCTTTTCTGCCAGTTCCTTTATTGTAAATTCTGCAGGATTCCCAAGGTTGACAGGTCCTGTGATATTGTCAGGAGATTCGGTAAGCGAGATTATGCCATTTACAAGATCGTCGACATAACAAAAAGATCTTGTCTGTGTGCCTGTGCCATATATCGTTATCGGTTCGTCTTTCAAAGCCTGGACGATAAAGTTTGATACTACCCTGCCGTCTTTCATTGCCATTTGCGGACCATAAGTATTGAATATCCTGGCGACCTTTATCTTTAGAGAATGCTGACGGTGATAATCAAAAAATAGCGTCTCTGCACATCGTTTCCCTTCGTCATAACAGGAACGAATGCCTATAGGGTTTACATTTCCCCAGTGTTCCTCTTTCTGGGGATGTATTTCAGGGTCACCATATACTTCACTGGTTGAGGCCTGGAATATTTTAACCTTGAGACGCTTTGCCAGTCCCAGCATATTTATAGCACCATGAACGCTGGTCTTCGTGGTTTGGACTGGATCACGCTGATAGTGGATCGGAGAGGCTGGACATGCAAGATTAAATATCTCGTCACTCTCGACGTATAGTGGGAAAGTAATATCATGTCTTATTACTTCAAAATACTTGTTATCCAAAAGGGATAAAATATTACTTTTGGATCCTGTAAAAAAATTATCCACACATATTACTTCATTTCCCTTTTCAAGTAATTTTTCACAGAGATGAGAACCGATGAAACCTGCTCCCCCTGTGACCAGTATTCTTTTCTTTGTCATAAAAAGCTCCTTTCCCGTTTAAAGGAATAGTAGTTTCAGAAGATCTGGCAAATAGATCTTTCAACAGGTATCAAAAGCTTTTACAATTATAAAAGATTTTTGTGATTAAGTATTAAAAATAATGATATTGTTATAAATTAAAGCTTGTTTCACTGTAAAAAGCTTTTCTATGGTCTTTATTTTTCAAACGGAAAGGGAAAGAGGAGGTATTATATAATGAACATTCTTTTTTGCAGCGAAGGGTTCCTCATTGATGGGGTAGCATCCTTTAATCTGTATCTTTCTTCAGCGCTCAGCAAGGCTGGACATGAAGTTGCTATTGCAGGCAGATGGGCGGGTTTTAAAAGTTTCAGGGAAAGACACATAAATAACGGTGTTCAAATTATTGAAGATATTTCTGTGGTTCCTGATAGCAGGCGTCTTGTTGGTAGATCACTTGCTTTTAAGCCGGATATTATTCTAACTGATTCCAGAAGGGCCTTCCCTCTTGCAATGAAAGTCAAAAAAAGATCTGGTGCCAGGCTTGTCACAATTTTTCATGATATTATCTGGGATAAACCTCAGAAAAAAAACAGAGAAATTGAAACGATCCTTCGCTTCAGTGATGCTGTAGTCACTTCAGAAGAACCTATTCTGGAACAGATAAAAGCCTTAAATCCTTCATGTCCTGCAAAACTGATACGAAGACCTGTTACAGATATGGTAAAAGTATCTCCATTCCCAGCAAAAGATCCTTTTAAAGTACTTTGTCTTGGGAGATTAAGTGGGTATAAATCGCCGGGATTTCGAGACCTGCTCGAAAATGCTGTTAATTTAAAGCAGTCTATTCCTTCTCTTGAAATGACCTTTGTGGGAGGCGGTGACAGAACTCCTATATACAAATTTATGGCAAACAAGGTCAACAGACGTGTGGGACAAAAATTTGTGAATATTACCGGTACATTGACTGACCCAAATCCATTTTTTAAATGGAGCACCATAGTGTGTGCAGGTGCGACATCAGCTATTGAGGGTCTGCTCAGCAATCGACCTGTTATAGCTTTCAGCGGTTTCTGGATGGGGACTGTCACATCAGAAAAACTTCAATCCGGAATAGATACTCATTTTGGAGAAAGAAGCGGGGATCTGCTGATGAGAGAAAATCCCGGGAGATCATCTGAAGAGGTGTTGAGGTTGTATAAAAAATGGGAAGAACTGGATCTGGAAGCACAGACAGAATTAATGCGTACAAGACTTGAAAAAATATTCAGTTCAAGTCTTGTAGCCTCCTCATTTGAGGAACTTTTCATGTCTTTAGATTCTTGATATGACAATTTTCTGAGCATTATATTCAAAGGTTTGTGGAAATAAATTTTACAGAGAACAGGATGCTTTTTATCGTCAGCTCTTCACAAAGATGAGGCGGGTTGTCGCTTTTAAAACCCTCAGGTCGGAGTTCTCTGCAAAGAAGGCTCCCGAACTCATTGACAAACTGAAAGGCGTAATCGTAACAGAGCGTTTCTATTCTTTGGGAATCAAGACTCCGTTCAGAGGCAATGATACCTATGAACATCAGTGTTCCCTCCACAAGCCCGCATTGAGCTCCATATTTACCTGCTCCATGCATCCCTCTTGAAGCTGATAAAACCTGGGGATTAAGGGGAATATCAAAGAGTTCCGAGAGTACTATCAGTGTAGTTGTTGCACAGTTATGTTCGTTTATCCAGTAATTTTCATGTACCATTGTCGAGACAATATCCTGGATTTTCTTTTGGGGCAAGGGATACACCTCCTGAGTTTTCTATTATAACTTTCATTATAGCGTATGGATTTTTTCAAAAAAAGGGTTTTTTATGGATCATTGACTTTTCCTGATTTTATTATAAAATCCTTGTGAATAGATAGCTCCTGAAGGGGAGTAGCTTCGATGGACAGGGTCAACATCCTGGTATTTTTTACCTGGCTCTGTCGTTGGCATAAAGCCGATTAGCAAGACCTTCAGTATGGTATACCATACTGAAGGTCTTTTTTGTGGATAAACAGCGGAGGACAATTTATGTTAT
>Ga0209942_1000062_pt1 | contig 69016 bp, 56 predicted proteins | sample SalPonR1_A_D2_MG_FD_185695 | JGI IMG/M metagenome (GOLD analysis project Ga0209942, IMG submission 185695) | Salt pond soil microbial communities from South San Francisco under conditions of wetland restoration - Salt Pond MetaG R1_A_D2_MG... ...
CAACCCGCGACACGTAAACAAAATTGCGAAAGAAGCTGCCGAAATTTGTAACCATCAAACTTAAGCCAGCTGTTATGGACACAACCATTAATATCCATTTCTTAGGTGCATCAGGTACGGTTACCGGATCAAAGTTTCTTCTCGAAAGTGAGGATAAAAATATTCTCATTGACTGCGGGCTGTTCCAGGGACTCAAACATCTGCGCGAACTCAACTGGCAGCAGCTGCCGGTTGAGGCGTCCGACATAGACCTGGTTCTGCTTACGCACGGCCATCTTGACCATACCGGTTTTTTGCCACGTCTATTTAATATGGGATTCTCCGGTGATGTCTGGGGAACGGCACCTACGCTCGATATTGCCGAGATTATTCTCCGCGACAGCGCAAAGATACAGGAGGAGGATGCAAAACGAGCCAATGAAGAGGGGTTCAGCAAGCACAGTCCGGCTAAACCTCTGTACTCTACAGATGACGTAGAGCACACGCTCTCCTTTTTCAAGCCAAAAGAAACAGGTTCATGGATTCCCGTCACACCGGATATAAAGGCCAGGTTTCAATACAGCGGTCATATTTTGGGTGCTACGTTCATCGAGCTGGATATCTCTGGCAGGCGAGTGGTCTTCTCCGGTGATGTGGGTCGCCCTGACGATCTGCTTCTCAGAGATCCGGAAAAACCAGAGCGAGCTGATGTTCTGTTTCTGGAGTGTACCTATGGAGACCGCCTCCACTCCGCAGAGTCTATGGAAGAAAAACTTTTGCGGATCATTAAAGATACGACTGGCCGGGGCGGCACGCTTATCATACCAAGTTTTGCGGTTGAGCGCGCCCAGCTGCTGATGTACATGCTATGGCGCATGCGACGGAATAATAAAATTTCAAGCGACCTCCCGGTAATTCTTGACAGCCCTATGGGAGCAAATGCCCTCTCTGTTTTTCGGAAATATCCTGACTGGCACAAACTGAGCCCTGATGACGTTTCTAAGATGACGGAAAGCACTCAAATTGTCCGCTCCTTTAAAGAGACCTGGGAAGTCATTGACACCCCTGCTCCAAAAATAGTGATTGCCGGTAGCGGGATGGTTACCGGCGGCCGGGTACTAACCTATCTTAAGCAATATATCGATCGGCCTGAAACTACGGTCTTACTTGCAGGTTTTCAGGCAGAAGGAACGCGGGGCCGGCAGATGCTCGACGGAGCTGATGAAATAAAGTTTTATGGAAAATACTATACGGTCAACGCGCGAATTGAAATCCTTGATGGTCTTTCTGCCCATGCTGATAAAAACGAGCTGATCGACTGGGTTTCCGACATCCATCACACCCCTGAAAAAGTATTCCTGATTCACGGTGAGCCGCAGACTCTCGACATGATGCGGGTTAAGCTTAAAGATACATATGGCTGGAGCGCGGAGATACCGACACTTTTCCAGATAACCACGATTGATTAAAATTGAGTACATCAGCACTCATAAGAAATCCCCGGCTTCTCCAGAACTACCGGACACACCGGAAATGGTTTAGTCGCTACTCTTCAGTGATTTCTATTCTTAATCTGAGTTTATAATTCTGTAATAATCAGCGTGGCATCAACATTCTCGGAACCATAGCTGCCGATCCAGATATTGTAGAGCCCGTCCTCGGGGGAATCAATTGTGATGCTTGGGTTTACGCCTTCATAATCATCATCGTACAACCATTTACCACCAGGAGTATTTATCAGCAGAATAGTATCCTCACTGCTTTCAGCTTTAATCGTGAGGCTATAGGTGCCAGGCGTGTAGTAAAGGTCAAAATCAGGAGCAATAGATACAAATCCGCTGTACCCTATTTCGGAGATATCATATGATCCGCCCGCTGTTGCAGACTGAGTGTATGGATCTGGTGAAAATCCAGATGAGAGTTTAATATCCCCGTAATTTGGTGTCGCCCCAACATCAGGCCCACTATCATCTGTTTCGCTGATAATCTCATCTTCGTCAGCCGACCTGACTACTTCAGATATGTTAAGAATTGCATTTCCGGTGGTCTGTTCGTATCCGCCAACCCATACCATGTAGGTTCCGCTTTCAGGATACTCGAACTCAAACCCAGGGTTTAAGTCGCTAAAGTCGTCATTGAAGTACCACTCACCATCAGGTGCATACACAAGCATCACAAGGTCATCAACGGTGCTTTCAGCTGTCATTACCAGCGGTAAAACTCCTGCTTCGTAGGATAAATTGATCAGCGGCGGAGACGTTGCATATCCGTAATAACCCACATCTTCAAGATTGATATCAGGCTGTAGCTGTAGTAGCTGTGGCCAGGGGTCGGGAGTAAATCCGCTTTCAAGTTTTATGGTACCCTGAATGGGATCTGCGGTAATATCAGGCCGAGACCGCCGCTCTTCCAGCTTCCGCATCGCATCCTGATAAAGCCCGACGGCAGCGGTAATGTTTTTACTCGTTTTGGTTTCGTCAGTTTGCTGAACCAATGCTACAATCGTCTCTTCATTTTCCTGCTGTTGAGCCAGCTGCTTTGCCTGTGCACTTTGAAGCGATATGAAATTGAATCCGCCGCTAGCAATAAGTACCAAAAAAACTGCCGTAACTAACCGTATACCCTTTAAAAATGAATACCTGTCAGGCGGCGATGCTGCAGACACTCCATCGTTTATTGTTTTATTTGGAACCTCGGATGTTGGCTTACCGGAAGGCGTTTCAAACATTTTAGTTTTCCTGCCGCCTGAGGGGGCTACCCCTCCTGAGAGATTGGCTCCGCCAAGTATTTTCATCCCCGTTCCGGGTGATTGTGTCGTTCTGTTCGCCATAGTAGTATGATATCTATTGAAGTTTTCTGCCCTGCTTGCGGGTACTAAAAGTCTTTCCACTTTTTCTTTTATGTCTTCACTCCCGGGATAATCAATCAAATAAAGTCCAATCTGTCATACCTGATTTTCTTTAAGCAATCACAACTATTGCAGGACACCCTTATGAGCTAAACATACTGTCCCCTCATCAAGAATTATAACATTTGCATTTATCGGCATTTTATTGATTTTACTAAAGTTATGAATAATCATCTCTCAAGCGGTGTTAAATGATGCAGTGGGGAAATTATAATAGATTCACATTACCGTTGTTAGTTCGGCAGAAAATACCGGCTATGTTTCTTGAGCAGCCGGCGCCATTTATGACCGTTGATGATATATATAATCAGTCCCCAGGAAAGTATAAGGACTGATTTGTGTGTAGGTTAGGATTTTTCAAAAAATAGAAAGGAGCAATCCCGGAGTTTTAACTCTGGATTATTACCAAAGTCTGTGATACTATTTTAATTACGGACATTCGGTTAAGTTTCATAATTCGCCCGGCATCAGTAGACAGAAACAAATAGCACTAAATACCATCAGCTGTCTTTACTGTAATCCGGTAAAAGCTCCAGAAATCGTGCAGATGTTTTAATTCCACGATGGAAGTCTTTCAGTGAGAAACTTTCATTCGGTGAATGAAGAGCATCTCTGGTCAGGCCAAAACCCATCAGGATAGAATTGACACCCAGTATTTTTTTGAAGTCAGAAACAATTGGAATGGATCCGCCCTCACGTGAAAACAAAACTTCTTTTTCGTAAATATCTTCAAACGCCTGGGCTGCAGCTTTCAGGCCATAGAAATCGAGATCGATCACCACAGGGTATCCGCCATGATGTTCTTTTACTTCCACATTTACAGAATTAGGTGCGAGTGATTTCACATACTCTTTAAACTGCTTGGCAATCTTATGCGGTTCCTGATTTGGCACCAGCCGCATGCTTATTTTTGCGCCGGCTTTTGATGGCAGCACGGTTTTAGCACCTTCTTTTTGATAGCCTCCCCAGATGCCATTCACATCAAGTGTCGGGCGTGCTGATGTTCGCTCCAGTGTACTATATCCTTTCTCCCCGTGGAGCTCAGTAATGCCAAGGTTACTCATGTAAGATTCGTCATTATGGGGCAGCTTGCTGTAAGCTTCTCTCATTTCAGGCGTCATGTCTTCAACATCATCGTAGAAACCGTCAATCTGGATTACTCCGTCATCGTCTTTCAGCTTGGCAATCATATTCACCAGTACGTTTGCCGGATTTTTAACCGCTCCGCCAAACACACCTGAGTGTAAATCTCTATTTGGCCCTGTCACAAGAACTTCCATATAAGCCAGGCCGCGCAGTCCATACGTAATGGATGGCTGATCTTCACCAAACATTGCTGTATCAGAAATAAGCACCATATCACAACTCAGCAGATCTTTGTGCTCTTTGATAAATGGGATGAGATTTGGAGAACCAATTTCTTCTTCACCTTCGAAGATAAAGGTCACATTAACCGGGAGCTTTGTTCCTGTTTGCAAATAGGCAGCGACCGACTTTATGTGCGTAAAAGACTGGCCTTTATCATCTGAACTACCACGCGCATATACGCGTCCGTCTTTAACAGTTGGCTCAAAAGGAGGTGTTTCCCACAGATCCTCAGGATCCGGTGGCTGAACATCATAGTGACCATATATTAATACAGTAGGCAACTCCGGATCAACGACCTTTCGGGCAGTTACAATTGGATGACCATCCGTTTCATGAAGCTTAACGTCATCGAGGCCTACTTCCTTCAGATGCCCTGCAAGGAATTTAGCAGCCTTTTTTACATCACTTTTTTTCGAAGAATCGGTACTTATACTTTCAATCCGGAGCAGCTGAAACAGCTCATCTTTAAACGTATCAATGTTATCGTCGATGTATTTTTGTACGGTAGACATATATAAATCTTCAATTTAATTATAGCTTTTAAAGGTAGCAGATCGGCATCAGAAAGGCTACTTTTTTAGAATGATCAATCCATTGGGTAAATAAACTCCTTCAAATTGATGGTAACTACTTTACCAACAACATCTTTTGTGTCAGGGTTTGCTCATTTGTTCGTATCCTGTAGAAATAAACACCCGAAGCAAGGCCCGACCCATCGAAATCCACGAAATGAAACCCTTCATTCAGCGGTCGGTTTATAAGTGTTTCTATCCGCCTGCCAATACTATCATAAATGTCGATTCTGACATTTTTCGCACTGTTTATAGAGAATTCAATTCTTGTTGTTGGATTAAACGGATTAGGATAGTTTCGCGCTAGTATATCCACTTCAGGAATGGCCGATTCAAGAGCAATTTTGTAATCTGCTATTCGGCTTCGGCTCGTATTTACTACGGCAATATAAAGCACATCCAGATTATTCCAGTCCCACTCTGTCTGAAGCTGCTGATTTAATGACACCTCGTCCATCGCTATTAAACTTTCAGCTGTACCATCTGTAAATAGACCAATTGCTCCTACACCAACGCCTGGCACGGTCGTTTCGAGACGGATACGAGGCCTGCCAATCGCAATATTCAGTGAGTTCGCCCGGAAGTAGTTGGCCGCAAACGGACGAAGGCCCGTTCGGTTAAGACTGTCAGGAATAAATTGAAGGTCCTGATTTGTCAATGGATTGGGATAGAATGCACTCTCCTCAAAACCAAATTCATTGCCGGTAAAATTCTCACCTGCTCCCAAATGCCATAAGTGGTTCATTACGTGAACTCCGGCAAAGGATTCGCCTTTAGTTAAAAGCACTGTATCAATTGCGTCAATAAACGGTATTTCAGGATTCGCAGACACTTCGTCCCATACGTCAACCCAGAAGTCTATTCCATAAGTTTGAGCAAAATAGAGCATCCAGGTAATATGATAGTAAGCGCCCGGAATTGGGTTCTGAGGGGCTCCAAAAATAGATGAGAAGCTTGGTTCCGTCGACTCCAAGCCGGTTTTTATGTAGTTGTAGTAATCGTCAACATTATCAAACACCACTTCTTCCATCATTGTGGCATCCATTTCTATCCAATTGAAACTCCCCGCGCTGCCCCTCCAGCGATTGGCCTCGTATTGAATAGCATGTTTAATCTCGTGTGCTATAGTCACATAAAGCGCACCTATCTGATTTCCTTCAGGATGGGCATTAGATGGAAAACCGTTAAACGAATTGTGAAGTGTGATAAATGTAGATGAGCCGGATGAAGTGGTAGTACCATAAAACCCAAAATTATCAAACCGGATTTCATAAGGGGCCCCGTCTCCGTCAGAAAAATCACTGAAGCCCAGTGTTTCTACCTGGTAAAGATAGGATGAGTCTGCCGCAAACGCAGCCTTGTAAATATAATCGGGGATACCGGCATCTATTGCAGCAGGCAGAGTTTGCTCATCAGGAACGGCATCATTACCAGTCGTTTCATAGTGGAAAATGAAACGGCCGGACGGAGAAACATAGGTATGTTCCGTATTCACACTGGCCGTGTTTGTCATGGCTTCAACAGCAGCTACTGTTGAAGCTTTAAGCCGGGGACGCATCTCCTCAAACTCTTGTGTTATTGGTACCATACATTTGATGGGAACCGTATTTTCACTGAGCCTGAATTCTGAATCAAGCTTTTCCGGACTATATGCAACAAAGTATTTTTGAAGAATAGCATCGTCCATAGATATCCTGCCACTCTCTTTCGCCTCCTCAATTGACATCAGCACTGGATGCTGATGAAAATGTGTTGTTTCGGTTTCCTGCGCTATTGCTGACACAGTAAAGCCAGTACACAACAAAATAAGCCCAAAAACTTTATGTAAAGTTACGCCCTGCAATCGTTTACTATTTTTTGATACGAAAATGATATAAAAGATCGTAATTTAAAGGATCAGCTAAAATAACGGAATTACAAGATTTATCGTCTGTTAAAATATGAATATGAATTACGAAGTACTTCTTTACTATAAATTTCATTCAATTGACAACCCGGAACGCTTTTGTAAAGAGCACAAAGAGTTTTTGGTAAACTTAGGCGTTAAAGGTCGGGTCTACATTGGCTCTGAGGGTTTAAATGGTACTATTGGCGGAACCCCTGACCAGATGCAACAGTACCGGGAATATGTATGGTCGCTCAATGGATTTGAAGAAACTGAATTTAAAACAGAGGAATCGGATGTTATACCGTTTCCGCGACTGACCTGTAAAGTACGCGATGAAATTGTGTCTATACATGTTGACGGATTGAATCCAAGCGAGGGTGGACGCCATCTCTCGCCGTCTGAATGGCGGAAAACAATGGAAACTGAAGATGATTATGTACTGATTGATGTTCGAAACGATTACGAAAGTGAGGTTGGCCACTTTGAGGGAGCCCTTACCCCACAGGTAGAAAATTTCTATGAGTTTCCACAATGGCTTGACGAGGCAGAAATTCCAAAAGACAAAAAAGTACTGATGTACTGCACGGGTGGTATTCGGTGTGAAAAATTTTCTGTTTTAATGAAGCAAAAGGGCTGGGACGACGTGAACCAGCTCCATGGCGGTATTCTCAACTATGCAAAAGAAGAGGAAGGCAAGCATTTCAAGGGAAAATGTTTCGTTTTTGATGACCGGCTGGTTGTTCCCGTTAACAAAGGAGACCTTCAGCCTATTGCCCACTGTGAAATTACTGGCAAACCGGCGGATAGTTTTATTAACTGTGCAAATATGGAATGCAATAAGCTTTTTGTCTGCTCCGAAGAGGGCGCCGAAAAATACAAAGGGTGCTGTAGCAAAGAGTGTATGAACAGCGAGTATCGCCGGCCGTTTGATGCTGAGAATGCGTTCCGTCCTTTCCGAAAATGGTATAACTACTTTGATGAGGACTTCAAACAAAGAGAAACTCAAGGGCATTAGTATAATTGCCTTTTTAAGCTCTTTTGGTGACTGGATTCCCGATTTTCGTTATGACTTACTTTAGAATCCAAGTAGTAAAAAACAAAATAACCCCGCAAGCTTATTGCGGGGTTATTTTGTTCTAATCTTCTGTAAGTCTGACTAAATCAATAGTCGTTTTTTGCTAAAGAATATTTTTAAGCTTTTCAAGCAGGGTGCCGTTTGAGGTGCCCGATTCTGAATGTCTTACATTTTCGGATGCCACAATACGGGTATACTGGTTCTGTTTCACGGCATTAGCTGCGGCCATGCGGGCGTAATCTTCACCACGGCAGTCATATTGCAGCTGAATATTACCGTTAATATCAATATCAATTGGAGCACCTTGATAATCTTCAGTGTGTCCTACAAGAACAGAACCGTTGATCGTTGGAGTACCCCGGCCTGTGAAGTTATAGGCATTCTCAAAAATAACCAAGCCATTAAATTCAAAGTTACCGGCTACATCGAGTGTGCTGCCGTCTTCGCCCTCATACTCCAGAGAGCCTGAAGTTCTTACAACAAGAATTCCATACCCTTCATCAATTCCACCGGTAAGTCTCGCATTATTTTCCACGAAAAAGACTCCGGGACTCTCTTGGGTTCCTAAAGCTCCTTTATAATTTCCGCTGATATATTGAACACCATCTGTATCAGCTAATCTAGCAATTAACTCATCAGTAGGCTGATATGAAAGGTCAGGATTTTCATAAATTTGGGGATTACCATCGACAGATGAACTTCCATCTGCTGAAGAGAAATTGCCTGCAGCACCCGGTATGGTTGTAATTGCGGGTTTATCTTCACACGAATAATCGGATGGTGAATTACCATTGATTGATGAAGATCCGCTCATTGTGAAATTAAAGAGGCTTGGATCAGCTGCTACAGTAAGAGAGCCTTCGAAATCCGGTACCAGAGAGCTAAATGGTTGCTTCAGGTAGAGCGCTCTAACCTGTACCAGGTCATCTAGATAGTCGGCGTTAGAATAAAGCCAGAGAGAATCAGGATCCCAGTAATTGGGGTTTTGATAATAGTCTGTATATAGCGCAACATCACGATCCTGAACGGTAGTTGTCCAGGGATTATTGATGTCATGAGTATTTGGCCAGTCATTGTCTTGATTGATCTCCTGCATTACTATCTGTATTGCAGTGTGGGCCGCATTCTTTGCCATAGTGTATTCGGCATAGTCCACATTTTTCTCTACGAGCATCTTCCCCGTACTCGATGTGTTGAGCGCTACAAAACCAAGCGAGAGTAACGCGCCTGCGCATATAATTAACATTGCTCGTCCCATAATAGATTCCCTTTAGATTTAAAGTGCTTTATTTTTATTTTATTGTAAATTCATGGGGGTAAACCGCTTCTCCCATACTGTCCTGACAAACCGTCCATCTCCCGTCGCCCGCTGTAAAACAGGTTCTCTGCTTTGTACTTCCATAACGATATAAATCTGCTCTACGTCCTGTAACTGAGCAGCAGTTAGTGGTGTCGGCATGTTGTTGCCCAAAGGTTCGCCTACCGTATCGTAATACCGTATTTGAAATCTGGTAACGCCCAGCTGGATGTCATTTTCATCAGGTGTTCCGGTCGACTGAAACTGAACAGAACGTGTCAGAGTCTTGATGCCTGGATTGCCTGTAAAAACGGTATCCTGTTTCAGTTCCCATGTGATAAGATCGGGTGTACGGGATGCATCGTCTGTCAGGTTGCGGTAAAAGCTGATTTTCGAGGAGTCAGCTTCCAAAAGTATACGGTTACCTGTTGATGAAACATCCGCCGTTGTCCGGTCAACATGATAGCCCATATTGGGAACATCGTCGTTGAGTATTTCGGTGATATTTACCATATGCTCTCGCACCATCTGTGAAATGGTAAGCTCCGCAGTACTACTCTGTACGTTTATATTCATCATAGCTATTCCTAGCAGCAGCATACCAGCGATAATGTAACTTGTAACCATTCCGATGTTCATAATCTATTCTCCCTGAGTGTTATAAAATTAGTCAGCATAGTAATTACGGATAAACTCCAGAACGTATTCCCTGGGACCGTTGCCCTCACGAAGAAACTCACTTTGAACTGTGACTTCAATTTTTTTGAAGGTTGAGGGCGACGTTATTTTTTGATAATTGGTATCATCAACGTAGAATACCTCCACGCTCACATCAAAATCGCCGTGCGTGGTTGTCATAGTTGTTGACCATCCGTCATAATCATCAAAATCATTAAAGTTTGTGCGAATGCTTTCTCCCGAATCTACCCCCAAATTGCCAGCAGCTGTAAATCCACCCGGAATAAGGGCCGGAGGTGCGGACGCATTTACGGTTACGTTATCATAACTCTTGGAACGGGCCTCTTCAATAATCTCCTGGCCCAAAGAAATCACTTCCTGCTCAAGTTCCCCATCAATGTGGAGCGTGGAATTGCGATGAATCATACTGTTGGCATTCATGAGAATCATTGAAAAAATGATCATGGCCGCCATAGTTTGTAAGACTTCACTATATCCTATCATATTGTCTCTTTTTAAGGGTGCTAAACTGCTGTTGAATTATTAGAACTTTCTTATTAATACGCTAAAATCTTCACACCTGATTGTTTCTTTTCAGTATAGACAAGAGAGTATCTAATGTTTATTGTTACAAATTGGAGCTCTCAGTCACTATTTCTAATAATACAGGTCTGCTACTTGCATACTTTACACCTACTGTTATCGGCAGGTTAGTAGTGCCAGGTAAGTGATCCGGCACATACATTTCCGACAGTTGAGAACGCTGAATCGTCACTGCCGGTAAATAGCTGCCCAAGGAGGGTCAGTTTGAGATTTTGGAGTACCGGCCAGTTTATTAGAGTGGAAAAAACAAGGCTGATTACAAAGAGCGCTTGAAGAGTTATACATTAATCAAGACGCGGATCCCATGTCAGAGAGTATCTCCTGAATTCTATCTTTAGCATAGCTTTCTATTTCGTCTTCATAGATTATTAGAAAACGCGTCAGATATTCAATACGCTCGTAAAACTCCATATCTGTTTTTTTAAGATCTGCAATATACTGCCTCCTCTCTCCGGCAGGAACAGTAAATATCTTTTCAGTCAATTTTATGTAATATCTCTTTTGTTCTTCATTCATAATCTTCTTGATCGCTCAACTGACAAACCACGTATTCTGCTAATTATTAAGCGTCAGAACATTGAACTAAGTCTCACAATAATTCAAAGTTTATTATTTTTTACCGGCTTAGTTTAAACCAGAAGATCCTATTTCAGTTGAAAGCTGCGCAAGGAATACCTTCATGTATTCTATCCGTTTTCTGGCAATGTATTTGGCAGCATCTGTATTTAGCAACTCAGGAAGACGAAACAGTTTTTTGTAAAAGTGGTCTACCGTCCATTTTGAATCATCTGGTTCTCTTTCTTTTGCAAATGGATCATCCGGATGGTACATAGAATTATTTAGTACGCCTCCTACAGAAAAGCACCGCGCTATGCCAATTGCTCCAAGAGCATCGAGACGATCGGCATCTTGAACAATCTTTGCCTCGATTGTTTTTGGAGCCAGACCAGCTGAGAAGCTATGAGCTTCAATTGCGTGGGCAACCGCAGGAATTTTATTGGCAGGGAAATCCAAAGTACTCAAAAATTCTGCAGCTTTCTGCGCAGCCAGCGTAGACGCTTTTTCTCGATCAGGATGATTCTTGGGCAGTATTATACAATCATGAAGCCATGCGGCCGGTATGATGACCTCACTGTCGGCCTGTTCTTCCTTACCTATTTCTCTCGTACTTCTCACTACCCGTTCAATATGTGCTATGTCGTGAGCACTATCTGTAACGGCTTTGTTTTTAATCCATTCGCGGCAACGTTCTTCTATTATCTGTAAATCATCCATAGTGAATATAGAACCGGGTATTCCGGGGTCATTGTTTAAATTAGTTTTGTAACTGAAGCCATATTCTGTAAAATGAATTACGACTCTTAAATGCATTAATCATAATTATACCTATCAAAACTCAATACGATGGTGAATAATATAAATCACTTGCCCATAAATAATATTTAAAGCCGATATTGCCGCCAATATTTCAATTGATATTTTCATTTAAAAGTCAGGATAATAAGCAATGTTTGCGTTGAAGCAGCTATAGTTTTAACCCGTATACTTCGAATTAGTTCTATACCCGTCACGTCTTCACCCTTGTGATTCATCAATCGGCCAACAATTCTAATCCTCGTAAATTAATACAGCCCAGCATTTTAAAATTCCACCTCACATTTTTTTGTAACATGCTCTGTTTTCAATTCTCCTGTATTACGTATCTGAAATTTATACAGAGAGTTGTATGCGATCAAAAACAACAAGTCCACATAAGCAAAAACAATCTGCAGCTTTAGCGAGTGCTTCTGGCCTGGAACTATACAATGGTCCATGGACAAAAAAAGAAGCGTCGCATCTTACACGCAGAACACATTTTGGCATTAAAGTAAACGATATAAATTTCTTGCGGAGCTTCAGTGACGCCGAAACTGCGGTGAATACACTCGTTGAAAATGCTAAATCTGCCCCTCTTCCTGACGATCCGCAATGGTACACTAACGGGCTATCCGGTAGCGTACTGGATGTATATGACATACAATTTCGCTGGATGGATCAGATGTATAATAATGGTTTACAGGAACGAATGATTCTTTTCTGGAGCAATCATTTTGCGGTCTCATATAGCAATATGAACGCATTACCGGAAAAAGCCGGTAACAGTTATGCAAGTCATATGTACAACTATTGGAAATCATTGCATTTGAACAGCTTCGGTAATTTCCGGGATTTTGTTCTGAACATGAGTAAAAACTCCGCAATGCTCTATTACCTGAATAATTATAATAACCGTTCAGGACAGCCCAACGAAGATTTTGCACGGGAGCTGATGGAACTCTTCACAATGGGTGAAAAGAATAAGTTTGATGCAGACAATTATACGGAAAATGATGTAAAGGAAGTTGCCCGCTCAGTTACAGGGTGGCGGGTTAATGACAGTACTCTGAGCGGATTTTTTGATGCGAACAGATATGATTCAGGTTCAAAAACGATTTTCGGTCAATCAGGAAATTATGATCTTGAAGGGGTTATAAACCTGATTTTTGAAGAACGCGCAGAAGAAACTGCATGGTTTATTTGCAGGAAGCTTTATGTCTATTTTCTTTGTGCTGAGCCGAATGATGAGATTATTAATGAACTGGCTGTTTATTTTATTAACCAAAATTTTGATATCGCTGCAGTTCTGAAAAAATTGCTCAGCAGCGCTCATTTCTACGAAGATCGATTTATAGGGGCAAGAATTAAAAGCCCGATTGAAGCCTTCATGAGTTACTTGAGAGAGCTGGAGGTTACGCCAGACGCTGATTTGAAAGAATATATCAGGGTGCGGATGCAGGATTCAAATGAAGAATTACTACGTCCGGAAACTGTATTTGGATGGGATGGTTACAATCCACCGGGCTCCGATGGTATTCCCGGGCACTTTGCATGGCTGAACACAAACCTGATGCCATCAAGATGGGAAGACTTTACGAATCTGATTAATGGAAACGATGTTCCATCCGGTCAATTTGACCCAATCGATATTGCTAAAAAAATATCGAATCCATCCGATCCCTTTGCTCTTGCTGAAGATCTTGCAAGACATCTGATTGCCCTGCCACTCGAGCAGGTAGATATCAGAGAAATTGAAGATGATTTTGCCGGCAATCCCAGTCTTTCACCTAATGTATCTTCGTACCCGGATTATAAAATCAATCTTGCAAAAATCTTGCTGGGGAATATTCCATGGTATGAGTGGAGAGCAAAAAATGACTCTCAGGGAAACCTCTCTTTTGATACGCCATTAGCTGAAAACCTGCGCCAATACATTTCATATTTACACCAACTGCCCGCATATCAGCTGATATAATACTTTATCTGAATCCACCTATTTATTATGAAGAAAAGAGATACAGAATTTAATTTATCGCACAACAGGTCCGGAGCGACTCTTAAAGATAATGATGCGCATACTCATGATCATAATTGCTGGACCCGCAGGAGTTTTTTAAGCACTCTTGGCTTTGCGGCATTAGGATCAGGAATGATGCTCGGAGGTGTTCCGGTAAGTACGTTTGCGCGGTCAAAATTCTTTAACAGGCTGGTATCCGCAGATAATAATCGTGTTCTGGTTTTGATTCAGCTTGGCGGTGGAAATGACGGATTGAATACAATTATTCCTGTTACAAATGATATCTACTATCAGAAACGACCCACGATTGGGATACGAAAACAAGATGCAATATCGCTGAGTGATGACATTGGAATGCATCCGGCTATGAGCAGCCTGGAACCATTTTGGGGAGATGGAAACATGTCCGTTATTCATAATGTTGGCTATTCAAACACCAACAGATCTCATGCCCGGGCTACAAATATCTGGACAAGCGGCGGTGGATCAAACAATAATCAGAATACAGGATGGGCAGGGAGGTATCTTGTGGAGGATAATCCTGAATTTATTGCCAATCCTCCTGAATTTCCTCTCGGGGTTCGAATAGGTGGGTCTCCAACTCTGTTTCAAAGTGAGTTTGGAAACTTGGGCGTAACCTTTGGCGGTGCCAGCCAATTTACTCAGTTTTTAGAGCAGGGTGGCTTTTATGATGAAAATGCTACGGCCCAAAATGAATTCGGACGGTCACTCTCTTTTGCGAGAAAAATTGCAAACTCATCTTTCCGATACCTGGAATCCATTCAAACGGCTGCTGACAGCGCAAATAACCTTGTGGATTATCCTAACAGCTCTCTATCACGAAGTTTGTCGGTTGTTGCCCGGTTAATACGGGGTGGATTAAATACCAAAATCTATCTTGTTTCTAAAGGTGGATTCGACAGTCACAACAATCAGGGTGGAGAAGAAGGAAGCCATGCGAATAATCTCGCAGATATTGCTAATTCAGTCAGTGCTTTCTATGATGATCTTAAAACCGACAATCAGGGAGACCGGGCGTTGACAATGACCTTTTCAGAGTTCGGCCGAACCCTAAAAGAAAATAGTTCAAATGGTACAGATCACGGGTCATCGGCACCTGTAATGATATTTGGGCCGGTAAATGGCGGGGAATACGGTGAGCATTCTGACCTGGTGAACCTGGATAATTCCGGAGATCCCGTATTCAGTACTGACTATCGATCTATTTACGCGTCAATATTGGATAATTGGTTCGAGCTTCCGCCTGATGAAACAAGTAACGTTCTTAACGGTGATTTTCAAAAGCTAGGCTTTGTGAACACCTCAGTTGCAAGCAGTAATGAAAGCAATGCATCTATTCCGGGTAGTTTTACACTTAAGCAAAATTATCCAAACCCCTTTAATCCGACTACAGTCATATCATTTACGCTTCCGGAAGCTTCCGATGTTGAATTATCAGTATTTGATCTGAATGGAAGGAGAGTCAGCATATTAGTCAATCAGCCTGTTCAGGCAGGTGATCACAGTATTAATTTCGATGGATCCTCTCTTCCAAGCGGTGTTTATTTTTATAAGCTGGTCACTTCAACCGGTTCTCGCACCAAAAAAATGACCTTAATTAAATAATCTATGAAGACACAAAAATCACATAGGAAAATCATTTTCAGTCTCTGTTTCACGATTTTTGCACTGTTTACTGCTTGTGATGTTGTAGATAGCATAACCGGGAATAATAAATCTGAAAGTGAATCAACCATTCACCCAATTCTTGTAAACGGTAAATGGGGATATATCAGCAATACCGGAAAAGTAGTTGTTGAAGCAAGATATGATGAAGCACAGGATATCTCCGATGGCATGGCTGCTGTGAGATTAAACGAGGTTTGGGGATATATCGACGCATCAAACGCGAAGCTGGTGATTCCTCCGTCTTTCATTAGCGCCGGTGAATTTAATGACGGGTTTGCGCCGGTTCAGCGTCAGGGTGAGCTTTTTGGCTTCATCGATAAAACAGGGGATTTTTCTGTTGAACCTCAATTTGATTTTGCCTCATCATTTTCAGAAGGCAAAGCTGCTGTAAGAACTGACGGATTGTGGACATACATTAATACAGAAGGATCTTTTTTGTTTGACCCTAAATACAGTAATGCCCACTCATTTTCAGAAAATCTGGCGGCAGTAGAAACCTTTGACGGCTGGATTTATATCGATGAAGCAGGCAGAGAGGTAGTAAAACCTTCATTTCAAATATCTGCAGCTCGTGAATTTTCCGAAGGATTTGCAGCTGTTCAAACGGTTGAAGGATGGGGGTTCATCAATAGCTCCGGTGACCTTGAAATTACACCCAAGTACCGCGAGGCCGGGCGATTCACCCAGGGCAGAGCGTGGGTAAAAGACGGTAGCTATGTTGGATTTATTGATAAATCAGATCAAATGATTATTGAACCCCAGTTTGAGGAAGTAAAATCATTTTCTGAAAACTTGGCTGCTGTAAGACCTAATAATGATTGGTTTTTTGTAGATAGAGGTTCAAACCTTATAACTATTACCAATCCATTTGATGAAGCTGAAAGTTTCCGCAATGGCATTGCACGGGTAACTATTGGAAGTGGCGAAAGTGCCCGCTTCGGATACATTGACAAAAAAGGAAACTACGTTTGGTTTCCCACAAAATAATCCTGAAACAATGAATAAAATATATTTAGCACTCTTAGTTCTTGTACTCGTTTTTTTCCAATCCTGCGATGTGGTTGATTCTATAACAGGAGGTTCAAAAGATGATTCAGTCAAACTATACCCGGTCCAGATAGAAGGGAGATGGGGATACATAAATAGCGATGGGCAGTTGCAAATTGAACCCGACTTCCAGAATGCCTCCCTTTTTTACGAGGGCCTTGCTGCTGTTCGAGAATCGAACAGAATGAAATATATCGATAAAAACGGAGAGGTAGTCATTGAAGGCAACTTTTCAAGAATAAGAAATTTTTCTCAGGGCAGGGCTGCTGTTCAATTTGATGGCCGCTGGGGATATATAAACAAAGACGGAAATTTTGTAATTAATCCTAAATACCGGGAAGCTTATCAGTTTTCAAACGGACGTGCTTTCGTCAGAAGCATACAAAATTGGGGCTATTACTATATAGATGAAAAAGGAAACAAACTGGAATCGGTTGATATGCCTGAGAGCTTCGACTATGTAGAAACTAATAACTTCAGGGATGGTCTGGCATTAGTCCGCGATGATGATGAGTTTGGTTATATAAACAAATCGGGAAGTAAAGTTATTGATTTCAAGTATAATGAGGCACAGCCCTTCTCTGAAAAACTGGCTGCTGTAAAAATCAGTGATAAGTGGGCATTTATCAATTCAGAAGAAACTGTTAGAATATCTCCCCAATTTATAAGTGCAGGGAATTTTGGAGATGGCCTTGCACCTGTTAGAAAAAGCTCAAATCTATTTGGTTACGTGAACAAATCAGGCGAATTGGTTATTCCCGAGCAGTTCGAAATTGCACAAACATTTCAGGAAGACAGAGCTGCTGTTTTTATTGATGGCCGTTGGACGTTTATTGATAAATCCGGAAATCAAATTACCTCACCGAAATTTGATGAGGTTGATCCATTCATTAATGGCCTGGCAAAAGTGACCATTCGTATACCCAATGAAATGGATAATGAATTCACCGAAAAATTTGGTTATATCGACAAATCCGGACGCTACGTCTGGTATCCGACCAATTAATTATAACCTGAGTTCGATTCATAATATGTTAATTGAGGCGTTTAAAAGGGCGTCATCCCGCACTTGATGCGGAATCTCCCATCGTTATAAAGGAAGGAGATATCGCTTCGCGTTCAAAAGATGAGCGGATCCGGGTCCGGGTCCGGCATGACGGTATTGAGAATGAAATATCTTAACAAACGCCCTTTTTGGACAACCCGATGTATTTATTTGATATTTTAGAATCGAACTAAGGTTTATAGTAACGGCCTAATACTTTTTCTACCGGTTCACAGCAGCTTCGGCCCGGTTTCCGTAATCAGACCACGACCCTTCATACGGCCTCACGGAATCATATCCCATCAGCCGAAGTGTGAAATAAGCGTGTGAACCACGAACGTTGGTATGACAATGAGGAATCACTTCTTTATCAGGTGTAATTCCGAGCTCTGCATATTTAGCCTGAATTGAATCAGCCGGCAGAAAGTAGGGTATACCCTCGGGCTCAAGAACGCTGTTCCATACCAAATGAACTGCATTTGGCACATGGCCGCTCTGCAATGCGCGGTCATCTTCACCGGTATACTCTTCAAGTGATCTGGCGTCAAAAATAATCTTGTCATCAGATTGCGATGCCGCTTTCACGTATTCAAAATCACACATCAGTGATTCCTGAACCGAGACCTCAAATGTTCCTTCTTCAGGAGTCACTGCAGATGCTGTTAGCTCCCCGCCCTGCTCATTCCAAGCCAGGATGCCGCCATTGAGTATGGAAGCATTGCTAAAGCCATAATAGTCCAGAGCATAAAACAGACGCGCTGCTGAGAGGGCATTTCCCGCATCATAAATAATTACTTTGTCATATACGTCCAAGCCGATTCCACGCATAAGCTCCTGGAATCTTTCGGGCCCAATCATGTAAAATTCAATGGGATGATCTTCATCAATCAGCGATGACACAGCAGGAAAATGAACGGCACCCGGAATAATGTCACCACCCGTTTCACTTCTTGCATCAATTAGTAGAATTTCTTCACCCGTCGTTATCAACTCTGATAATTCTGAAGCAGAAATAAGCAATTCAGCGTTTGGATAATCATCAGGCTGTGGACTATCGGTCTGTTCACCGGAAGAACACCCGGTCATGGAAATAATAAGTATCAATAAGAGGAAATTGCATAGACGATTCATATCCGGTTAGCTTTATTTAGGATCAAATTTAATAGGTAAAGTTTACTTATACCTCCAGACAAACACATTTATTTGGTCATACGTTGTCGGACTTTTAATAATCTATACAACCTGAACATTTTACATGTTTAATTACCGATCCGGGCTTTTTCTATTTTCTTTTCTGAGTAGTAAAATCAAACTATCTGATTTGACCCGCTGGCCGCTACATTTTTCAAGATGGTGTGTGGGGGCAAACCTTTCTATATTTTATCAAGAGACGGGTTACCGGTTGAGCCAAGATGAGTGCTCTCTTTCAGCTTTTTGGCAACATCGAGGCCGGTATTTTCGAATTGACCTTCTTTTATTTTTCGATAGGCATCCCTGAAACTAATCCCCTCTTCTTTGACAAGTTTATAAGCATCTTCAGCGGCAAATAGCTCCGCCGTACAAGCCGCATGAAGCTCTTCCTTGTTCAACGAAATCGACAGTACCAACAACTGTGCCGCCTCAATTGACTCCAATGTATTTTGGACAACTTTTAATACCGGTTCTTTAGTAAGCTGCAGATCTCTGTGATACCCGCTCCCAAGGTTCATTGTAAGAGACTGGAGTGCAGAAGCATAACCTATATTAAGGGAATGTCGTCCTCTTATTAATTCAGCCAGATCAGGATTTTTTTTCTGCGGCATAATAGATGAACCTGTACATACTGCATCATCAAGAATAAAGAACCGATTCGATTCGCTTGAATACTGAATAACATCAGTAGCCAATCGGTTTAATACAGCTGTCAGCGCACATAAATACTGAACAAACTGCAGCTCCACCCAGCCACGGCTTAACTGTGATGTAGTCGAACAGATCAAAGGTTTGGAGAAATCAAGTTCATTTGCCTCAAAGTCCCGGTCAATATCAATAGTGGTTCCAAAACCTGCAGCCGATCCGAGTGGTGACCGGTTTATCAGCGATTCAATTCCTGACGACGCCTCTGACTGCATTTTCAGCATTTCGGCAAATCCACCGGCCCAAAGCGCAACGCTGCTCAACATAGCTTTTCGGGTATGGGTGAATCCCGGCATGGGTACATCTTCACCGGCCTGCCCAAACCTGATAAGTAAATCGGTACACTTTTTCACTGATGTCAGGACATTATTGAGTGCTTCTTTTTCGTAAAGCCGTATTGCTGTGAGTACCTGATCGTTACGGGAACGGCCTGTATGTATCTTTTTTCCCAGATCACCTAGCATATCTACCAAATAATTCTCGATAGCTGTGTGCATGTCCTCATCCTGAACAGTAATCTCAAACTCCCCTTTCTCCCAAGTCGATTGAACATCTGCAAGGGCACCTGTCAGTTTCTGAAGTTCAGAATTGGTTAATATGCCCGCTTTTGCCAAAGCAGCTGCGTGTACTTTTGATGCTTTTACATCGTAGGGAACAAGCTGTTGATCAAGCAAATAGTCGTTCCCAACCGTAAAAGCCTCGACTTTTTTGTGGATGTCAGACTGAGTTTCTGCTGATTTATTTTGCCAAAGTTTAGGCATTGATACAGACCATTAGTTTAATTTTAATCACGGATTTTAAAATAATGAGAAGTGAATTTTTCAGAATTCTCACCATTCACTTTTCACTTTTCACTTTTCACTTTTCACTTTTCACTTAAAACCTACTTAACCACTTCTCTCTTAGCTACCTTTTTCAGCTGATAGGCCGTTTTTTGTGGAAGATTCCAAAGTTCAATAAATCCGGCGGATGCGTTTTGATTAAATGCAGCGGACTTATTAAAAGTAGCAAGATTTTCATCAAATAGAGAATAGGGTGACGAGAGTGCTACCACATCACAATTTCCTTTATATAGTTTAACTGTAACCTCACCCGTCACTTTTTTGTTTTGTTCGTTAATGAACGCTCGGATATTATCCATCACAGGCTCAAAATATTTTGCTCCATAAATAAGATATGCCCACTTCTGATCCATAAATCCTTTCAGTTCGTTCTCCTCTCTTGTTGACACCAGCTGCTCTAGATTTTTATGAGCCTTTATTAACAGCGTAGCTGCAGGATTTTCGTAAACGCCCCGAACTTTCAGGCCTACAATCCTGTCTTCAATCAGATGAAATACGCCCACTGCGTGCTTTCCTCCAATATCATTAAGCAGTAAAATCAGGTCTTTTTTATCATAGTTGATACCATTCAGTGACACCGGCTCGCCATTCTCAAAACCAATCTTAATCTGCTCTGCATCGTCAGGTGCCTTCTCAGGAGTATTTGCCCACTTGAGTATATTTTCCAGAGGCGGAACAAGTTCGGGGTTCTCAATTTCACCTCCTTCACCTGTATTTGCCCACATGTTTTCGTCGTATGAATAGGGACTTTTACTGGTCTGTTCAACAGGAATACCGTTTTGTTTGGCATAAGCAATCTGCTCATCCCGGCCCATACTCCACTCCCGTACAGGAGCAATTGTTTTAAGTTCCGGATTTAATGTTGTGATATAGCTTTCAAACCGAACTTGATCATTACCCTTACCTGTACATCCATGCGCCACAACTTCACAGCCAAATTCAGCCGCAAACTGTACTGCTAGCTTTGAGATCATCACTCGGCCGAGCGGACAACCTAGTGCATACCCACCCTGATAATCGGCGTTTGCTTTCACGGCTTCAGCGCAGAGCTCGGCAAATTCCTCTTTTGCATCATACACAATGGCATCCCTGGCACCCAGCATAAGTGCCTTCTGCTTAATGGCATCTAGATTATCTGCTGTCTGTCCAATATTTACCGTGAGTGCGATCACATCGCAATCGTATTCTTCCTGTATCCATTTTAGCATCATGCTGGTATCGAGCCCGCCTGAATAGAGAAGCAGACATGTGTTAAAAGATCCCTTTTCTGCTTCATGTGATGCTACTTTTTTATATGTCGTTTCGTTTTTCATAGTTATGTGAGTTATAAGATTCTTGTAAGAGCGTAGAAATTTTTAATCAGTTTTATAATCAATCAGGAAACAGCGGGTATTTTATCAGATGATATTTCAAGGCTGGTCAATTCTTCTGAAAGCAGTCCTGCAAATACACCTTTGGATACAATCATACGGTTTTCAGCCTGTTGGTAGACCCACGACCTTTCGTGATCGATTACCTCATCTGTAACCTCTACACCCCGGTGAGCCGGCAGGCAGTGCATAAAACCCGCGTTCGGATTAGCTTTAGAAAAAAGCTCTATATTGACCTGATAAGGCTTAAAGTGTTTGATTTTTTCGTCATACAGATGCTCTTCACCCATCGATATAAACGTGTCTGTGTACACCGCATCAGTATGTGAAACTGCTTCAGCAGGATCATCAAACACAGTGAACGTGCCATTATACTGTACCGACAAAAGTGCAAAATACCTAAGCTGATCATCGGACCAGCTATAGATTTCCGGACCGGAAAAGTGAACGGTATGGCCAAACTTTAAGAGAATCTCTGTTAGCGAAAATGCCACGTTATTAGAATCGCCTGTAAATGCGACTTTTAGCTCTTTATTGATTCCAAAATTTTGTTGAAGCGTATATAAATCTGCAAGAGCCTGCATGGGATGATGCTTATCACAAAGAGCATTAATAATTGGAATAGAGCTATATTCAGCCATATTTTTCAAAGTCTGATGGGAATAAACTCTTGCAAAAAGCGCATCACACCACAGTGATACATTTTTCATTGCATCTTTGAGTGACTCACGGCTCGTAAAAGGGATTGCCTTGCCACTGCTTAACAGAATATCTGCATCAATATGTATGACATTTCCACCGAGGTGGTTGATTGCTGCTTCAGTGCCTACTTTAGTTCTTAGTGATGGTTTCTCGAAAACAAATGCGATATTTTTTCCCGTTAACTCACCACCGGGCATTTGATGGAGCTCAGTGCTGTAGTCCAGCAGAAACTGGATCTGTTCAGGTTCGTAATCTGAAATTGTTAGAAAATGCGACATGAAGGTTGCCTTATGTTAGCGTTGAATTTTGATAGAAAATGGATGGCAAAAAAAAACGCCTGCTTAATGATTATTAAGCAGGCGTTGTGAAAGTGTTTGGAGACACAGCTATATCACACGCCTGAGCGGCGGCGACGGCGGAAAGAAAAACCTGGTGTGCTGTGGTTTTCAAAATTCATACAATTAAACTCTTGTAATTTTATTTAAAATCCAAATCTTATTTTTTTGTTCTTTTTTTTAAGAAATCCGTCTTCAATAGCTGTTTAAAACAAAGGTGTTTAACTCAAACGTTAGGCAGGTTTAGAATGTTAATCACATATACATAAATATTCCCCATATTAATGTGTCAACCGGCGATGCCCATATTGTCTTATTTACAATAGTATCAGCTGTAGCAAGTTTAATCAATGTGACTCATGAAACGATATCGATTTTTATTAGCGGCTGTCTTGTTTATAGTCGGTACTGCATTTGTCATCCAGGACACCACTGATCAAGTACCTGTTAATTCCTCACCATCAGGAAGTGTCAGTATTATTTCCGTATCCGGCACAATCGGACCCACAACGACCCAATACATACAAAGGGGGCTGAAAGCATCCGTTGACCGGGGGGATCAACTGCTGGTAATAGAACTGGATACTCCCGGTGGATTGTTGTCGTCAACACAGGAGATTGTGCAGGAGCTGCTTGGTTCTTCCCATCCTGTCGCAGTTTATGTATCTCCTGAAGGTGCAAATGCAGGTAGCGCGGGGACGTTCATTACTCTTGCAGCTCATATTGCTGCCATGGCACCGGCTACGAATATCGGAGCCGCTTCCCCTGTATCGATGGGGGGTGGAGAAATGGATTCGGTATCGCAGAAAAAAATCTTCAATTTTTCCGAAAGCTATATAGAAACTATCGCCGAACGGAGAGGCCGGAATACTGAATGGGCTCGATCTGCAGTACGCGACGGAGATTCTATTACATCTGCTGAAGCTGTAGATATTAATGTAATAGATCTGATAGCAGATAATCTGGATGATTTACTTTCACAAATAGACGGTATGGAGGTTGAAGGAAGAATACTTCAAACTGAAAATGCATCCCAAAACCGGATCGAGCCTAATTTAGCAGAGACATTTTTTAGTTTCCTCTTGCGCCCTGAAGTAATGCTCATTCTGACTCTTGTTGCAATATATGGTATCATTGGAGAGGTATCGAATCCCGGAGCCCTGGTGCCCGGTATGGCAGGTGTGATTGCGTTAATTTTGTTATTATATGGTGTAGCGGCAATGCCGGTAAACATAGCCGGCTTTTTGTTGATTGGACTAGCAATTATATTGTTTGTGGCAGAAGCATTTACACCGGCATTTGGCCTTTTGATTGCCGGCGGAGCCGTATCCTTTTTTCTGGGTGCATTAATGTTATTTCAAGACTTACCGGAGGAGATGCAATTGAGTTATTACTGGCTTGTTCCCGCAACTATTGTCACGGTACTATTCTTTGCATGGATCGTTACGTCTGGCATCAAAGCACAATTCTCAGGTTTTCATTCAGGAATTGAATCAGAGGTAGGCCGTGAAGCCGAAGTAACGGACCGCATCACTCCTGAAATTGCAGGACGCATTTTTCACAATGGAGAATATTGGCGGGCCGAAAGCGATGAAATACTGAATGAAGGTGAAAAATGTATCATTGTAAGATTTGAAGGACTTAAAGTTTTTGTAAGATCAAAATCCAAACAAACCGAAAACGAGGAACCATCCAATGGGTGACGCAGGCGCACTATCCAACATGATTATCTGGCTAATTACAATTGTAATTTTTCTTGCGGTATTTCTGCCGCAGATGTTTAAAATTCTCCGTGAGTATGAACGGGGTGTAATTTTTCGTCTTGGTAAATTTCAGTCTACTAAAGGGCCGGGACTTATTATTTTGATACCGTTTATTGATAAAGTTGAGCGCGTCGATCTTCGGGTGCTTACTATCAATGTAGACAAACAGGAAGTAATCACTAAAGACAACGTAACCGTTAATGTTGATGCTATTACATTTTTCCGTGTTGTCGATGCTGAAAAAGCAGTCATCCAGGTTGAGCGCTATATCGGCGCAACTTCTATGATTGCTCAGACGACACTGCGAAGTGTGCTTGGGCAGTTTGAGCTTGATGAACTATTGTCTGAACGTGAGAAGATCAACAAAAAAATCCAGGACATAATCGACCGGCAGACAGATCCGTGGGGAATAAAAGTCGTAACTGTTGAAGTTCGGGACGTAATTCTCCCTGAGACTATGAAGCGGGCGATGGCTCGCCAAGCTGAAAGTGAGCGCGACAGACGTGCGAAAGTTATTAATGCCCAGGGTGAATTTGAGGCAGCTGCAAAGCTTGTTGAAGCGGGTGAAATGATTGAAAAAACACCAACAGCGCTTCAGCTCAGATACCTGCAAACCATGAACGAGATTAGTGAAGAGAATGCTACCTTTACATTTGTACCGTTCCCAATGGAGTTCCTGGAATCGTTCAGGCCCGAGAAACCCGGCAAAAAAGAATCGTGATTCCGATTTTTTGAACGTAGTAAATATTACAATTTAAAACATCAAAACCCGGTCGTTAAACAGCCGGGTTTTTTATTTTCTTCTTTTCTCACTTACATTAGCATTTTCCTGATCAACTTTCAAAACCTCACATCTATGATATTTTTGAACAAATCTCACTATCTGATAATCACTCTTCTTGTTTTTGGATTACTTTACTTAAGCGGTTGTGCTGAAACGGCACAATCACCTGATGAGGCCTCAGTTGAATGGTCTATTGCACTTCATGGGGGAGCCGGTACCATTTCAAAAGATCTTCCAGATTCTATTCGCCAGCAGTATTACGACGGTTTGGAAGCAGCTGTAAGAGTTGGAGAGCTTGTTCTCCGTGATGGAGGGTCCGCTCTGGATGCTGTTGAACAGGTGGTTATGAATCTTGAAAACAATCCTCTTTTCAACGCAGGCAAAGGAGCTGTGTTTACTTCAGAGGGTATAAACGAACTGGATGCAGCCATCATGGATGGGAGTACAATGGAAGCTGGTGCAATAACGGGTGTCACCACCATCAAAAACCCAATCTCACTGGCGCGTATAGTTATGGAGGAATCACGACACATATTCTTTTCGGGACAGGGAGCCGAGCAATATGCTGATCAAACTGATGTTGAAAGAGTCGAAAATGACTACTTTTTCACTCAAAACCGATACGAAGCATGGCAGCGAGCTCAAGGACAATCCATGAATCTTGTACCTGAAGATTCCCCGCTTAATCGCGAATGGTGGATTGATGAAAAATTTGGAACTGTTGGAGCTGTGGCACTTGATATGGACGGAAATCTTGCGGCAGCAACTTCCACAGGCGGCATGACAAACAAACAATTTGGGCGCGTGGGTGATGTGCCAATTATCGGGTCAGGAACTTTTGCCAATCATGTGGCCGCAGTATCAGCTACCGGCTGGGGAGAAAAGATTATGCAGCAGGTTTCGGCTAATACGATTGCAAACCTGGTTGAGTTTGGTGGCTATGACCTTGAGGGTGCCGTTGACTTTGTACTTGAGGAACGCTTACAGCCAAACGAAGCCGGATTTATTGCCGTAGACAGCAACGGAAATATCGTTATGAAAATGAATACCCCCGGCATGTTCAGAGGCTCAATAAATTCAAATGGCGAGCAAAAAGTTATGATTTGGGAAGACATGTAGCCGAGCACCTTTATCTCAACTCATCAAACAATTTATCTATGAGTTGAGTCATAATTCAGCATCATCCGATTATTACCGACTTCTTACGATGACCCAATATCAGTATTAACATGCCAAAAACAAAAAATGCGGGAGCAGATTTAAAATCATCTGCTTCCGCATTTTCAAATTACTGCCAGTAAAAATAATCGGGGTTTAATCCAATCCAAATCTGAATTGGTCCCTTAGCTCTTGAACGTAAATGCCGATATCGTTTCTTATTTCGAACAGACGTTCATGGAAATCAAAATACTCATCCCCATCAAATCTGTGGGATCCTTTCAAAAACTGGAGCTTTATTAGAGCTTCATTTGAGCTATGAAGTGCTTTTTTTGTATAGGCGATATTTCCGCCAAGCACATCTTTTTCAAAACCGAATGAGTAGCCACCTGCCAGTTTTGCACCAATTTTCAGAATATTACTCACAAATTCATGTACCTGTGGGTTCATCATGTGGGCAGGAATTGATTCACCCCACTTCAGAACATCAACCGCAAGCTCAATTGACTCCCTGTAAACCTCAAGGTTTTCAATTGATCCATAATCTGAATTGGTAAAATCGTCACTTAACTCTTTCCAGTCTTCACCGTAGTCAAAATCGTCTTCGTCATCGGTTTCAAGAAAAGGCGGAAGTTCATCACGGAAAAAAAGTTCGTCGTCAAACTCATCATCGTCTTCATCTTCCCAGTCATCTTCATCTTCCGGAAAGTAGGCCTCATCGAATAGCAGCTCTTCTTCAATGTAAGCTTCTACAGCATCCATCTCATCAAAACTTTCTCTCAGCAAACTAATCCACCGCGGAACATCCTCATTTGGATCAGACGTGATGAATTTACGAAGCTGTTCGCTGCGTTTTTCTATTTCGTTTAAGTGAGACTCCCACTGGTGTTCATTCCAAATAGGATCCCGATCGAAGTTGTCAAAGCTCATACCTTTGATGTGCTAATGATTTTTAGAATTGTCTTAATTTGAAATTACTACATTTTAGATTGTAAAAACAGCTATCAGTATTATAGTTTCTTAAGCACATCTACTATAACCCGGGTCATTTTGGGTTCTGATATGGCAGCAGCTTCTAAAATTTCTTCAATATTAGTTGGCTTTAACGAATCCGGGAAGCATTCGTCAGTAATTGCAGAAATTCCTAATACCTCCATTCCCATATGTATGGCCGCAATTACTTCTGGAACCGTACTCATACCTACTACATCAGCACCAATAAGTCTTAAAAATCTGTATTCCGACTTGGTTTCAAGCATGGGTCCGCTTAGAGCTACATATACTCCCTGGTGCATTTGCAAATTGCACTCCAGGGCTACATTTTTTGCAATATCCATCAGCCGTTCACTGTAGGGTTCACTCATGTCTGGAAATCTTGGGCCTAATTCATCATCGTTTGGCCCCATCAAAGGATTATCACCAAGCATATTAATATGATCGCGGATCAACATAATTTCACCCGCTCTATAATTTGGATTCATTCCTCCACATGCGTTACTAACGAAAAGCGTATCGGCACCATTAGCTTTGAGAACACGCAGCGGAAACACAATTTGCTGCATATTATAGCCTTCATAATAGTGGAAACGTCCCTGCATGGCTACTACCTCTTTTCCGCCAAGCATCCCAAACAGAAGCTTGCCTGCATGGCTCTCTACGGTTGAGACAGGAAAGTGAGGTATTTTATCATAACTTATCTCCGTCTGGACATCCATTTCCTCAGCTAGCTGCCCCAGGCCTGTACCCAGAATTAGCATATAGTTAGGCCTGAGGTCTGTTGATTCTTGTATAAATTGGAGGGCTTCTGATCGTTTCTTTCGAAAGGTGGCGACAGATTCTATGCTCATTGAACGCAGCTTATATTCTATTAATCTATATCATTTAGTATGTCATCAAGGCTTTCAGCACCCGGCGGAACCGGCTGTTCTTTTGCCTCTCGAGAACGTTTTTTTGAAGCCGCAGATTCCTTTCGGCTATTATCTTTTTTATCACCTGTATTGTCTTGATCTTCTTTGGGAAGTGAGAACAGTGACGTGTCATCCCTTGAGAAATGCTGAAGGGATTCCTGTGCCATATCGAGGTATGATTTCATACCGCCAATTATTTCTTCCCTTCTGTCTAAAAGCCTCATGATACTTTGCCGTATTTGCTGCCGTCTTTGGTTCGATTCCCTTACGATTGAATCTGCTTCTATCTCGGCTTTCTCAATAATATTTCGGGACTCTTTCTTTGCACCATCCAGTTTTTGTTCAGCAGAATCTTTGGCCGTTTGGAGAGTTTCATGAAGTGCTTCTTCAACCCGCTCGTAGTGCCTCAGCTTTTCGTCCATTTTATCAAGCTGGGCTTCCATTTCTTTCATCTTCCCAACCATATGTTCCCATTCATTTGCAACAAGATTGAGATAGGCATTAACTTCAGAAATGTCATATCCCCTCAACGATTTTTCAAACTGCTGCTGCTTAATCTCGAGTGCTGTGAGTTTCATAAAGGCGTCGGGTGAAAAGATTTAAACTTAGTTTATTTTCTGTTATTGATTGAGCATGTTACGGAGGTTACCGGAACCAGAAGATTCAGATTTTTCAGATCTTTCATTGTCATCCAATTCTATTTCTACAGCGCGGGAGTGTTCCCCCTTATTTTCGATTCTTTTCTGTGTCGAACGATTACTGCTCTTAAGCTGATTTTCTTCCTCAACTACGATTTCCTCAAGATTTGAAATACGGCGCTCTGTTTTTTCTTTAAAGTCCCGCAATGCAGACAGGAACTCCTTGTTCTTTGTGATATCTTCGGGACTGTTTTTACTTTTGATCCAGGTTTTGATAAGTCCGCCTACGATTCCCAAAAACACAATCGAAACGATACTCCCAAAAATTACCGCTACAATAAAAAATTCTTCTGGCATAATAAATCACCTATGATTTTGATTTTCTCTTTGCAATATTTTCAACTTTATTCTGATTTTTTTCACGCTGTGTTTCACGGTCGTCAACTTCTATTGAACTGTAAGAACTCTGGCCGCCTGATGCAAACTCCTCGGGCTCTTCAGCCGCAATCACCTCAAGGTTTTCAATTCGTGATTTAAGTTGATTGGTCAACTCTTTTAAATCTTTAAGCTCAGCTTCATTACTATTTGTTTGGTTCTGCCACTTAAGCTTGTTTTTTTGATAATCGATGATGTATCCCCCGATGATGGCTACCAAAGGAATCAAAACCCATATCCATGCAGACATAATACTTTTCTTTTAAGATATAAATTTTAGGGAAAATCGCATCTTATTTAACGAATGAAATCAATTATAGTTGCGCTCACCGAATATGGCAGTACCAACCCTGACCATCGTCGACCCTTCTGCGATGGCTACTTCCAGGTCGTTGGTCATACCCATCGATATGTGTTCAAGATCAACGGAACCCCCGTTTAGGTGCATATGGTCGTCCCTGAGTTTTTTAAGCAGTCTAAACTCTTTGCGAACCACATCCTTATCATCTGTATACGTTGCCATGCCCATAAGGCCCCGGATATGTGTGTATTCAAGATCCTGGCCGTATTTCAGCATCCCTTCAAGCTTTTCAGGGTCACATCCGCTTTTTTGATCTTCATCACTAATATTCACCTGTATGAGCACATTAATATGCCGCCCGATACGGGATGCACGTTTCTCGACTTCTTTCAAAGCTTTCTTCTTGTGAATTGAGTCGATCCAGTTAACCCTTTCAACCATATATTTAATTTTATTGGTCTGCAAATTACCAATAAAATGCCAAAGGATCTCTTCATCCTCAATCTGCTCCATTTTATCCTGGAGCTCCTTTGCACGGTTTTCCCCAAAATGAAGCTGCGAGGCTTCACGAACTTTCAATATATCATCAACAGGCTTTGTCTTGCTTACAGCCACAAGTGTAATTTCGTCTGCCGACCGTCCGCATGCATCGCAAGCTGATTCAATTCGTGATTTCACACTGTCAAGCCGTTCTTTTATATCCATCCGTTATCTTGTTTTATTCTTTTATTTACAGCCTGAAAATGAATAAAGGCCAAAACATTCCATTAACTTCCCGAACAGTTAAATTTACGGCTAAAAAGGTTTTTAATGGTAGAAAAATAATCGTATTTTTTGGTCTGTGAAAATTCATATGATAAATCAGCAATTCATTCTACAAACGATATTTGCGGGAGCTTTTTCCTGGCAGCTTCAATACCCAGCTCATCCGGGTTTTAGAGGAGGATATACTTGATGAATACCCAGGTCCGGCACATCACCAATTTCATGCATCAGTGGGCCCCTCCGGAACTGAAGTTAAGCTACGACAATGTTGGGCTCCTGGTTGGAGATTCCGCTGCATCTGTATCGCGCGTCCTGGTTTGCCTTGATGTTACCGAAGCCGTGGTTAATGAAGCTCTGGAAAAAAAGTGTGAGCTAATAGTTTCTCACCATCCACTTATTTTCAAAAAAATTTCCAGCATCAACCCTTCAGATGAACAGGGGCGGATTATTTATAAGCTGATTCGAAACAATATTGCACTTCTTTCAGCCCACACCAATCTTGATGCTGCACTTGACGGTGTCTCATTCATACTTGCCAATAATCTGGGGCTTGATAATCTTCAGTTTCTGGACAAAGGATACCCTATCAGCAAAAAGATTTCACTGACGACCGAATTTGAGGATTCAGAAGCTGTCCTGAAGCTATTAAACTATTACTCTGCTGAGGAAGCCTATTTTTACAGCGTCGATGGCCGTAAAAACGATTTGAAGTGTTTTGAAGCAACGATTGATAGCCACAATGTAGACCAATTGAAAAATGCCCTTAACAAAGAGGGTCTTTTAAAGTCCGGTACATTTCAAATATCCGACATGGAATCGCCTTCCGACAATTTTGGAATGGGTGTATTAGGGAAATACCCCGATGAAGGTATAGCAATGGATGAGTTTCTACATCTTGTCTGTCGTGCCCTGGATGTTGACGCCGTTCGATATTCCGGTCAGTCTAATCGAATCAAACGTGTTGCTGTGTGCGGAGGTGCCGGAATTTCACTTAAAGATAAAGCAATGTCTGCCGGTGCAGATGCATTTGTGACAGCAGACATTAAGTATCATGAATATTTTACTGAGAAAGATAATTTCCTTCTCATTGATGCTGGCCACTATGAAAGTGAATTCCCGGTTGTGGAAGCAATCCGCAAAGAACTCTCTGAAGCATTTGAACAACTCGAAGTTGATGCAACAGAGCAGGTCACCAATCCTATGAAAGTCTACGTTACAAAATTCAATAATAAATCCATTTAAATAGCACGTACTCCCATGCAAGAGGTCCTTCAACAACTCGCTAACCTACAATATATTGACAGCCGAATCGATGAAATACGCCAGCTTCGCGGCGATTTGCCTGAGGAAGTATTAGATATTGAGACTGATATCAAACGACATGAAGCCCGTATTAATAAGCTGGAAGAAGAAAAAAAGAGCCTGATAGGGGAGAAAAAAGATCTTGAGCTGGGTATTGAAACTGCTAAAGCAAAGAATGAAAAATATGAGGAGCAGCAGCTGACCGTTCGCAATAATCGCGAATATGACGCACTTACAAAAGAAATTGAGGCACAGAAGCAGTATGTAGAAAATGCGACCAAGCGCATTGAGGAAATAGAAAAACGGATGGAGGAACTTGAGGGTGAACTTGAGCTTAATCAAAACAAACTTGACGATATTCAAACCCTCTACGAAGAGAAAAAAGAGAACCTTGATAAGGTTATAGAAAGTACTGAAAGTGAAGAGAGTAAACTCCTTAAAAAAAGGGAAGAACTCGAAGAAGAGCTGGATAAGCGTTACGTCCGAAGCTATAACAGGCTGCGAGACGGACTGGCTAACGGTATTGCCGTAGTTGCGATGGAAAAAGGTGCTGCTTTGGGTATGGCCCTGCCACCCCAGGCTCAAGTTGAAGTTCGTCGAAAAAATAAAATAATCATTGACGAAAATAGCGGTCGAATTGTTGTAGACCCATCCTTTTTTGTTGAAGCCAAAAAGCAGCTTAACGTCTGATTGAGCACTTAATCGACGTGGTGCAGAACTTTAAGGAAATCATTCCTTATCTTTTAACTTACCTGTTTGTTCTCATCAGGTGCTACTCAAACTGATAAAATAGTAGATTTTAAATAGATGTTTCCGGGCAGCCGCTCCCCCGACTTATCGGGGGGGAGGAAAGTCCGAACACCAACGAACACCATGCTTCCTAACAGGAAGGGACGCCGGCTTTAAGGCCGGTGTGACAGCCAGTGCCACAGAAAACAGACTGCCCACGCCATCGGCGTGGGTAACGGTGAAAAGGTGAGGTAAGAGCTCACCGGTTTGGCAGCGATGTCAGACGCATGGCAAACCTCATGGGGTGCAAGTTCACGCAGATTGTGTGCCGTTCGTCACAATACAGTCGGGTGGAACGCTTAGATCTCTGCAGCGATGCAGAGGCCAGATAAATGGCTGCCATCCCGTTTTAGCGGGATACAGAATTCGGCTTACAGGAAACATCTATCTTTATTATCACCAATACTAATAGTCTGCAGTTTGATATTGGAACATAAAAGGCTGATTTTGTTACAATATACATAAGAGACAATATTATCACTCTTACAAGGTTTTTAAACCGACAATCCAAATAAAAAACTTATTTAATGAAGATTTTTAAAACAGCCACCCTCCTGCTTATTGGAGCAATATTCGCAGTATCATCAGCATTAGCACAAGGTATGGGGCAGCAACAAATGCCGGATGTGCCTACTTCAGAAGACGTAAGCGAAGAAGAACTGAATAAATTTGTTGAAACTATTTCAGAACTTGAGCCTATCCAAGTGAAGCTGCAATCAGATATGCAGCAAGTTATCCAGGATAAAAATATTTCGATCGAGAGATTTCAGCAGCTTATGCAAGCCATGCAAAATCCGCAAATGGCACAGCAGATTGAAATTACAGATGAAGAGCGAGAGCAAATTCAGGAAATTCAACCGGATTTGACCGACCTCCAGATGAAAGCACAAGAAGAAATGGTTCAGAAAATTGAAGAAAACGGCATGGACATGCAGCGCTATCAGGCCATTATGATGGGTGCACAGCAGGATCAGCAGCTAATGACACGGCTTCAGACTGCACTTCAGGATTCTACGTCTGGCAATGAAGGTCAATAGTTAAATCACTTTTCTAAATCTCAAAAGCCATCCTCTTCCGGGGATGGCTTTTTTTATTTAAGTGATCTTAAGCGGGCTTATAAGTTTACTGTGTATGATCCCTTAATCTTACGATCAAGTTCACGCCGTGCATCTTTCTCTTTAATGTCTTCACGCTTGTCATAACTCTTCTTACCGCGGCCAAGCCCCATTAATATTTTAGCATATCCACGTTTGAAGTAGAGCTTTAGCGGGATTAGCGCCATCCCTTTTTGGTTGATATATTTATCTATCTCCCTTATCTCAGAGCGCTTGAGCAATAGCTTTCTGTCACGCCGTTCATCGTGATTATTATAGGTGCCAAACTCATATGGCTTCACATACATATTCTTGAGCCATACTTCACCATTTTGAAGGTAGGCAAACGCCTCGTTCAGGCTCGCTTTACCGGCCCGGATCGATTTAACCTCGGTTCCCTTCAGTGCAACACCCGCCTCGAATGTTTCATCGATATGATAGTCGTGACGAGCTTTACGGTTTTGAATTTTTGGTGGCGGATTCTTTTTTTTCTCTGAGTCTTTAGCCAAAATAGTCCTCTTTATTGATCAAACCCAACGTCACGAAGTCCTTCCATCACGTCTTCCTCGGGGCTTCTGTCAGGAATTGTCGCGTATATATCTAAAATTTGTTGGATGTACTCTCTTGCCATCGAGTTATCAGGGTTAATTCGCAGCACTTCCGTAAACTGAGACAGTGCATTGTTCATCCGGGTTCTCATTTCGGTCTGATCGAATGTATTCATGCTGTGAAGGCCATAATTGAGGTGTACTTTTTCCTTCAGCCGGGCCACATTCGGATCACTCATGTCTGACTCAGAAAGTACCTCAAGGGCAGTTTCATACTCATTTTGTTCAATCAGGAGGTTGACCCTGTCTTCAAGCGGCATATCAAGATTTCGTTCGGCGGCCTCATCAGCACATGAAATAAGTGCCAGGCACAATGCAAACAGGTAAATAGCGTGTCTTTTCATCATCATAATTCTCAAAAAATAAATCTTTAGTTAAACTTAATTCAATACACTTATCGGTGATGGACTAATGCATAAGATGAACACAACCATGCTGATCCATCCAAGAGTTCGGCGTCCCGGGCTTAATTCCTGTTCATATATAACAGGCGGATGCTCTATTTTCACAAAATAGACGAGAAAAAAGCACCAGACAACCCAAATCAGTGAGCCGGCTTCCTCCAGACCCTCGCCCCAAAAATAAAGATAACCAACAGATCCCATAAGTGATAACGCCCAGAGTGGGGCAATCCATTCATAAGAGTTTTGAAAAGCTTTCCGCATTAGAAAGAAGAGCACACCTGCCCAGAGAATGGTAGATATAAATGCGTAACCGGGCAACCATTCTGTTAACTGAATATACAGAAAAGGGATCGCTTCAATACCTGCAAGCAGAGTAAGTCCGCCGAAACAGATGCGTGCAGCCTGCTGGTGTTTCTTGAAACCGATTAGTGAGTACAGAATATGCCCCCCATCAAGCTGACCAATTGGCATTAAATTCAGTGCCGTAAAAAACAGTCCCAGCCATCCCGCAAATAGAAACGGATAATGAAACATTTCATACATGGGCGGGACATTCTCAAAAAAGCTTGCCATAAAACTATAGAGCAAAGTATTCCCAATTATTATTGAGCCCACGCCCTCGGGGGTTTCGGGGGCTTCATCGGGGAATGTACCCGTTTGCTGAATTTGCTCTAATACGGCCTCATGTCCACCAAAATTCTCAATGAAGGACGGATCGGGAAGCGTAGCGAATCCGTATAAAAGTATACCCAATGAGACAACAAACCCAGCAATAGGTCCGGATATACCTACATCAAACAACTTTTTAGTACTATGAATCTGTTCTTTTATCCGGATGACAGCACCCAGTGTGCCAAGGCCCACCGGCACTGGTATAAAGTAAGGCAAGGATACGCGTACTCTATGATATACAGCGGCAAAGTAGTGGCCAAACTCATGCGTGGCTAAAAATCCAAGCAGTAATGCTGCAAAGAGAGCACCCTGAGGCCACATGTCCAAATAGCCTTCAGCCCCTGCGCTTTGCCCTACGAAAAAAATTCCAAAGAATGTAACACAAACAAACGTAGCTACAAACAGTGCAGTATGCTTAACTATTTCAATCCAGGTTAGTTTGTTTACAGGCTGTTGCTGTAAAGGTTCTTTCCGGGTTTCAACTTCAGTATCGGGAATGTCGGAATGTGGGTAAGGCAATTTTATCGTCTAAATGATTAATTTCTAAGAATCGGGAGCGTCATACATCGGGCACCGCCTCGACCGCGGCAAAGTTCATGCCCCTGGAAACTGATCGCAATTTTTCCTGATTCATTGTGATCGAAATGCTTGTCTGAATACTCCTCCACGAAATCAAATTGATTCATTAATTTATATCCGTGTTCAGATAATGCTTCAAATGTTTTTGTATTTCTTTCGTAGCCGACAATCACACCTGGTGCAAGAGCAAATACGTTTGCCCCGTCTGTCCACTGCTCCCGAAATTGTGTGGTTCTGTCCTCTCCACCACATCGTATAAATGTGAACTCGGTCTCAAGAAGTTGCTCGAGTGCATTTTTCAGGTTTGAATGCTGCTTTGTAGCAATATTATCACCACTCTTGAATAGCTCGACCACATTATCCTTTTGCTCCTCGATGGCAGGAGGAAATACCACACATTCGTTCACATCTGAGAATGTGAATATAGTGTCAAGATGCATCGACGAACGTTTCTTTGGAATATCAACCGCAAGCACATGCTCTACGTTTCCGGATAAAAGCTGGCTGGCGACCCCCATAAGCCCGCTAAAAGACGTTCTTTGGCTCATCCCAATCAGAACTACTTTTTCAGATGCTACCAATACGTCACCTCCTTCAATAGACTGGGTCTTGTCAGTGTAAATGATTCGTTCTTTCACATCACTGAAGACGTCACTGTTTTTTAGAATAAGCTCCATTAATAAAGATTCCCGGGCACGGGCGCGTTTCGCTGCTTTTGAAAGTATCACAGTATCGTTAACGACAGCTGCCAAATCACGTGTGAATAGCAGATTTGGGGCAGGATGAAGCGTAAAGTGGCTTGATTCAGAGACAGAGCCCTCAACTACAAACTTAAGGAGTTTGTCGGCCGACAGCTCATACATATCGTTTCGCACAACAGACAAATTTTCGTAAGGGAGCTCTTCTACAAGCGTATTCACAAACTCTCGCCTGATAGTCTCTTCCTGGAGGCACTCTCGAGCCAAATCCATTATTTCAAGTATTTCACCATCTTCAGGCATCGCAGCCCTGAACAGATCAAGCATGTCGAGGTGTTCTTCACGGGCATCTTCTTCAAAAATGATATCATCAAATAGTAAATCATTTTTTATTTCAGGATTCACCAGCGACACTTCGTGGCCTGGCGTATGAACGATCACTTTTCTCAGCCGTTCTGTTTCTGATGGAATTTTAATCTGCATGTGATATGTATTAGTCAATTGTTCGTGGCCACACAATATACGTGTTATACCACACCATTATAAATTGGATTGCGGATCTAAATAGTGGCATAAAACCTCTAAAGCAATGAAAGCTAAAACTATATGTTTTCTTTAAGTTTTCATTCATTTAAAAATGATCTTATTAATGTATCTATTTGGTCGATAACGAAATTATATGGAATATTAATACCTACGATGATGTTACATCTATCATGACAAACAAAGCTGAAATAGAATCTCTTATATATTTGCTCGATGATCCTGACCCGGAAGTTCAAAACGGGGTTCAAAACAGGTTTCAGGAATTGGGTGAGCGGGCTGTGCCGTTATTGGATCAGTATAAAAGTGAATCCGTAAAGGATAGCGAACGTCAGAACATCAATGAGATTATTCACAATATTACTTATGGTTCGCTTTTAGAGGACTTTACCGGTCTGATTGACAGCGGTGTTTCCGGTCGCAGATCTCTTGAAGAGGCACTTTTTATACTTGCTCGGTTCGGAAATCCCACACTCAGAGCTTCTGAGTACAGAGACAAGTTGGATGACCTTGCGCGGCAAATTGGTAGTGATATTGCATATACTCCTTCATTGAATGAAAAAATGAGGATACTGCTTCACTTTGTTTTTCGTGAATTACGGTTCAGGGGCGACTCCAAAAACTACCATGACCCGGAGAATGCATTTTTAGACCGGGTCATTGATCGAAGAAAAGGCCTTCCTATTATGCTCAGCGTTGTAGTTATGAGCATCGCGCGTCGTCTGAACCTGCCATTTTACGGCGCAAATATGCCAATACATTTTATGCTCGTATACCAGACGCACAATCAAAACATTCTTGTGGACCCCTTTGATGGCGGCACCATTGTCACTTATGATCAGTGCTATTACTTCCTCAAAAAGAATGGCATTGAACCCAGAGCTGAGCATTTGGAAAGAGCTAAAGAGTCAGAAATTCTTGCTCGCTGCATCCGAAACCTGATGCATAGTTACGCTAAGAATCATCAGGAGCAGAAAGTGGCTGATCTTAAAGAACTGCTTGCCCTGGTTGAGACCAAACGGTAGTTAACTAACACGGAAAACCTCACTTAACACCCGATTCCACGGCAGCTTTTTTCAATTCTACCCTTCGTTTTAGTATCAAAACTTTACTTCAAAAGCAGATTCTTCCGGTGGGTTCCGGACCGGGTCCAGTTGATTAGCCATTGCTGCAAAGGAATTTGCCTCGTCACGATCTCCGGCCTGATCATACAGCCGAGCCGCAAGAGCAAATAAATCAGGACTTGCCGGATATTTATCAATTAGCTTAGCTAAAAGTTTTGATGCTCTTTCAGTCTCCTTATCTGCAACCTGTATTCTGAGACGGAACAGATCGAATGCCGGGTGAGTGTCACCGGCCATATCAAGATAGTGTCGGCAGCGAGAATAAATATTCTTTTCGAAATAGTAGTTTACAAAAAGAAGCAGCATTGAAGGCGGTAAGTCCATATCGTCCAGCCGATCCTCGAGCGTTCTCAGAAGCTCACGACAGTCAGCCATCAGAAGTGTCGGCACAATCACCAGCAATTCTCGTTTTGAGAGTTTGCTGCGAAGTATTTGAGTACGCACCTCATCAGTCAGGAACTCTGTAACGACATCTTTCCACTCTTCAGGCGGGTTTGATGGATCCACCGGCGGTTCAAGACGTTCGAAACGATCAGCAATTGATCCCTGATTTGGTATTTCATATTCAGGTTTCTCTTCCCATTTATCGTGCAGTTTTGCCCTATTTGCCCATTTTCTCTGAGGCATTTGACGAAGCCCCATTGACGTTGTTGTGGCACCTTGATGGTGAATTGCTTTTGCCTCTGTAGAAACAGCGATCTGACTACCAAGATCCAGAACCTGGTTGCAATAGTCCTCAATGTCAAAATATGCCAGACCATACGACACATCCATTCTGGCTGGATTATCGCGTTTTACCATAAAACAGCAGCTATCCACAGAATCTGTAAGTATAATGGAATCATCGTTATCATCTGGTGCGTCGAAATCAGATTCCAACTCCTGGGCCGCATGAGCTGTTTTATCTAGCACAGGAGCCACAATTGCAATATCAGGATCTGCCTCAAAACCTTCCATGAGTCCAGAAATAATTGAGGTGTATACTTCGACGTCATTATGAAGGACGAGTACAAATTCGCCAACAGCCGCTTCAATTCCCTGGTTTACCGATTTTCCAAATCCCGAATTGCTCGAATTCGTGATAACTCTAATGTTTAAAAAATTTCTTTCCTTCAGCTGTTCAAGATAATCAAACGTATCATCTATGCTGGCGTTATCAATGATAATAAGTTCTGTCTCTGATGAAGAGACGGCACCGGATAATGAATTCAGGCAGCGCTCAAGCTGGTATTTACCTACACCCGTTGTAGGTATCACAATTGAGTATTTTATTTCAACAGGCCGGTCTTCATGCTTAACCGGATCGGGTTCAAGAGTCTCGGGCTCATCATCACTCCTTACTTTTGTTGAATATCCTGCATCAGCCTGACTCAATTTTCTCAGATCATGTTTCAGTTCAGAGGCTTCAACATGTCGCCTTAATCTTTCCAAAGCTGAGATTTTAATTTGGGTCGCTTCATAATGATCCGGCTCATTTTTCAGAAAAATGTTGATTAGCCGGAGCGTATTTTTTGCATCATCCTGTGCAAGCAACTCTCTGCATTGTGTTAGCAAGCTGCCACTTTCTGCAGGGGAGTCAGATTCTTCGCCTGCTTGTTGCAGATGATTCAAAATTTCAATTTTCTTACCGTTATCCTGCTCTGACCGATGAAGAGATCGCATAAATTCTCCCATATTACTTCCCGCCGGAGACAAAAACTGAGATTGGTCAATCACAAAAAATGGGTCTGTACGGTGCCAGACGTGTTTATGGTAAACCCTAAGCGCCATCTCAGCTCCGTGGAGATGAGTCATAAAAGGATTAAAGAAAAAAGATCGCCCTTTTAACACATGCCGGTTCCATACAAAGCAACTGTCGTCGGGCAATTTTCCTTCACTGGCATCTTCAATCCATGATATGGAGCCATTTGGCAGGTTGTAATCCATCACCCAGAGGGCAGCCGGATCAGATTTAAATCTTCTGAAAGCGTCGATAAATAGACCTTCATTGAATCTATCGGCCCGCTCAGGTGCCCACACAAACTTACCCCTTGCCTGATTAAGTGCTTCATTTAAACTATTCCCTCGTCCAACAGGGTGATCGTGATCAAGTAAAAAAACAAAATCGTTGTCGCATGCCCGTACCATTTCCTGAATATTGGCTCTCAAATCGTCAGATGCTGCATCATTAATAATGATTATCTCGAGCCCTTCATAAGTCATATTCAATAATGACTCCAGGAGCGAGATCAGGTGAGTGTCAGGCAGATGGGTCGTAATAAGTGCTGATACAATTATTGACTGTTGTTTCATAGATAACTTTGGTTTGGGCCAAATATACAAGTAGATGCGACATCTTAGAAAGTACTTTTATTTAAAATAAACCCTGCCATTTGCCCAAAAACCCTTATTAACCGTCTCACTCGGCTAAATAGATTTTTATCTTAAATTAAATAATCTTAATGTTACTTAATTCTGTAACAATGTGGCATAGGAACTCTCTTTTTCCTACTCTAACTCTATTCATCAAATGTGTCTGATAAATTCACTGTTTCTCTAAGCTAACACTGATTTATGCTTAACAGTTACTTTTTGATTCTGTATAGAACTGCGAAAAGAAAGCCGATTTACACGGTTATTAATCTGTCCGGTCTTGCCATTGGTATTGCCTGTTTCGTTTTTATTAGCATATACGTATGGGATGAGTTGGGTTACGATCAGCATCACCAGCAGAAAGAAGATATTTACAGGATTACTCAGACAATTACTTACGAAGGCGAAGAAACCCACTCGGCAAGTACTCCTTTTCCTTTAAAAGAAGCCATCTTAAGTGATCTGGGTGGATATGTAAAAGAATCTGCCCGCCTCTTTGATATGGAAGCGTCAAATATATCAATCGGCAACCGTGATGAGGATGTCTTTTTCAGAGAAGAGAATTTTTTCTTCAGTGATCCCTCGATATTTAACATTTTCGATATTCCTCTCGTGAGAGGCGATCCTGCCACAGTGCTCTCGGAACCCAATAGCGTGGTTATTACTCCTGGCATTGCAGAGCGATATTTTGGTGAGGAAGACCCCATTGGAAAGCAACTTGTGTATGAGGGAATGATGCTGTTAAATGTGACGGGTGTAATGGAAGCCATGCCACGACAAAGTCATTTTCAAGCTGACCTGCTGGCCTCTTTCGAGTCGCTCAGCAATGTCTGGAGAAATTATGACCAGATTACGGGCCGCTGGCTATGGACACCTAACTGGACATATGTTCTTACCGAGCCGGGTACAGACCAACAACAGCTTGAAGCACAGCTTTCTTCCTTTCCTGAGACCTATTATGAATCTTTCTACGGAGAAAATGAAGAGGTTCAATTGTTAGTTCAGCCGCTGACAGATATTTACATCCATTCAAATGCTGATAATGAGATCGGACCTACCGGGAGCTTTCTCTATATTCTCATATTCTCGGCAGTTGGGCTACTTATTCTGGTTATAGCCTGCATTAACTACATAAACCTTTCTACTGCACGAGCACTCACACGTTCAAAAGAAGTTGGGCTCAGAAAAACGATGGGAGCCGACCGCTCACAGCTTACCGGCCAGTTTCTATTTGAATCACTCATATACACCCTTCTGGCGGTCGGCATTTGTGCAATCATTGTTGTATATGCAATGCCATATTTTAACCTTTTTACAGGCAAAGAGATTTATATTTCTTTATTCAGCAGTGGTACTATTCTTGCTGTAACCGGCTTGCTTATATTAGCTATCACACTTCTGGCCGGTTTCTATCCTGCCATCTTTTTATCCAGCTACAACCCAATTGACTCGGTTAAAGGCACATTTACGGCGGGTCAGAAAGGAGGAAAACTTCGAAAGTCGCTCGTCGTTTTTCAGTTTTCAATTACCGCTATTTTAATTGTCGGTTCTTCGCTGGCATATTTGCAATATCAGCATATGCAGAAGAAAGACATGGGATTCAACCAAGAGCAGGTTATTGTGGTGCCGACGGCTATGAGCTATACCGTTTGGTATTTTGATGAATTTAAGGAACGCGTATTGGCCAACTCCGGTATCTCTCAGGTCTCCGGTTCAAAAACAGTACTCGGTTCTGATACTTACTTTACGTATCAAATCGCACCGGAGGGCTATGGTGAACAAGAAGCATATTCGATTGCTAAACTGTTTGTTACAAAAGATTTTCTTGAAACGATGGATATTAAGCTGATCGCCGGACGGGATTTTTCTGATGACTTTTCAACAGACCCGGAGCAAGCGATATTGATTAACCGAGCCATGGTAGACTCTATGGACTGGGGTTCGCCTGAGGATGCGATTGGTCGTACGTTTCGTGTTGCCGAAAAAACCGCAAACGTTGTTGGAGTAACAGAGAACTTTCACTTCGCACACCTTCGCTATAATCTCGAGCCTTTGATACTTGATCTGCCTGAATCAGAACAACAATTTGTGTCAAACATAGATTATTTTAAAATTCGCCTCTCCGGAGCCAACACAGAAGATGCATTGGTTCATATTCAAAGCGTCTGGGATGATATTGACCCGATGCATCCCTTTGACTATTTTTTCCTCGACAGCAAAATCGATGAAATGTATGAACAGGAACAGCAGTTCAGCTCTCTGATGGGGATATTTACAGTTCTTGCACTCGGCATTGGCTGCCTTGGGCTGCTAGGTCTTGCGTCATATTCCATCAGTAAACGAACACGTGAGATTGGTGTCCGCAAAGCGATGGGTGCGACTGCAACACAAATTTTTTACCTGCTCAGCAAAGACTATGTGAAGCTGATTGTTGTGGCGCATCTGATTGCATTACCCATCGTATATTTATTGGCAACGATCGGATTCCAGGAATTTCCCTATTCAATCAACCTGCCCGTTTATTTATTAATTACATTTGTTTCAAGCATTTTGGTATCCATTTTGATCAGCCTGTTTGCCATCAGCTCGTTTTCCGTACATGCGTCACTTACCAGTCCGGTTGAAAGCCTGAGACGTGAATAACAAAAATCTTTAGATGTTCTAAATTATGGGGATGGACAAAAAAATTGAGAAAAAGGGATTAAGCAAGTGGGCCATTGCCGGGATCGTATTGGTGTTGTTTGCTATCGCCTTTTTTCTGTTCACATTTTACGGGCTTGATACAAGGTCTACTGAAACTGTGAACCGTGACCAGGTAATGATTCGTGAAGTGGTCCGCGATTCTTTCCAGGAATACATCGAGGTAAGCGGTGTTATTCAGCCTTTGCAAACGACTATTCTTGATGCAGTGGAAGGGGGAGTTGTACAAGACGTTTTTGTACAGTCAGGTGAGACTGTTTCTGCCGGTGATACGCTACTGACACTTTCAAATTCGAACCTGCAGCTCGATGTACTTCAGCAGGAGGCAGGCCTTTATGATCAAATAAATAATGTTAGAAATTCACGGCTGAACCTCGAGCAAAATAACCTTCGTCTCAGGGAGGATCTTGCCAGTGCTGAAACCCAGCTGGATCTGCTGCGACCCCGGTTTGAACGAGACAGTTCCCTTTACAGCCAAGACCTGATCTCTCTGCAGGAATATGAAGAAACCCGGCAAGCCTACCGTTTTCAGCAGCGCCGCTTCCAAATCAATTATGAGTCGTACCAAAAAGACTCTCTCCAACTGCAAACACAGCTCACTCAGCTCGACAATTCTGAAGAACGGATGTGGAGAAGCCTGGAGGGTGTACAGCAAATTCTCGATAATCTTGTGGTAACGGCACCGATTGGAGGACAGCTTGCTACAGTTGAACTAAATCAGGGACAAAGTATTAACCAGGGAGAGCGGTTAGGACAGATAGACCAGGCAGATGGCTACAAAGTACGGGTTAGCATCGATGAATTTTATCTGTCACGTGTTGGTGTCGGGCTTAAAGGCAGCTTTCCATTTGATGGTAATCGCTATGATCTGGTCATTTCACGAATCTATCCGGTGATACAGGATGGAAGCTTCCAGGTAGATATGGACTTTACCGGAGACAACCCTGAAGGCATTCGTCGTGGTCAAACCGTACGTGTCCGACTCGAGCTTGGTGATCAAACAGAAGCGATGTTATTGGCCCGTGGCGGATTTTTCCAGGAGACCGGCGGTAGCTGGATTTACAAAATTGACGAAACAGGAAACCGGGCCTACAAGCAGCCTATTCGGCTGGGACGAGGAAATACACAATATTTTGAAGTTCTTGAAGGCCTAAGTACAGGCGACAGGGTTATCGTTTCCGGTTACACTTCATTCAGCGATTCGGATGTGCTCGTTCTCGAATGAGATACCTTCAAGCAGTCTGTGACAATGTCATTCAAACTGAAATACTATGTCTATTTTTATAAAAGTATAACACCGGACAAATATAATATCTGTCCATTCTCATTGTTAAGTTAGATAATTCATTCGGTTTCACTTCAGCGGCCTATGAAAATTCTGAATAACATACGTAAATAAGCATCTACAAATCAGGCATCTATGATACGCACACGCAATTTACAAAAGTTATATCGCACCGAAGAAATTGAAACTACTGCGTTAAACGGTATCAATATAGAGATTGAAAAAGGAGAGTTTGTAGCCGTAATGGGACCTTCTGGCTGTGGTAAGTCAACCCTTATGAATCTGCTTGGATTGCTCGACGAGCCAACATCAGGCGAATATTTTTTCAACGGTACCGACACCACCGGGTTCAATGAACGCGAAAGAGCCGCTCTACGAAAAGGTAATATCGGGTTTGTATTTCAAAGTTTTAACCTGATTGATGAATTAACGGTCTTTGAAAACATTGAGCTGCCATTGATGTATCTCGGTCTCTCGCAAAACATCCGGAAAAAGAAAGTGGAAGATGCACTTGACCGAATGAGTATGATGCCTAGACGCAATCATTTCCCGCAGCAACTTTCAGGCGGCCAGCAACAGAGAGTTGCTATCGCCCGGGCAGTCGTGGCGGATGTGAGCCTGATTCTTGCCGATGAACCTACCGGAAATCTGGACTCCGACCGGGGGGACGAAGTGATGCATTTACTAACAGAGCTAAACCAACAAGGTACCACCATTATAATGGTAACCCACTCTCCTCATGATGCCGGCTTTTCGCACAGGCAAATCCATTTGTTTGATGGTTCCGTTATTAATAAACCGGCTGAAAAAGAATTCCACATGTAACGTGACGTTCGTTTTTTCACTATTGTCGACTAGCTGCCTGACGGTATTTTGGAACGTTTTATCTCTTATCTCTCCTTTTAACGTTGAATACTCCGACAAGCTAACGACTCAATGAAACAAGTTATTAATTGTTTGATACTGCTTTTTGCTCTTGTATCCATATCTATGGCTCAAAGTCCGGATATTGACAAAAGTGATCTTTCCCGCATTTTTGACATCGGTACTGCCCAAAGCCTCATGGTAGAGAAAAACGGAACACTTCTTTACGAGGAGTATCAAAATGGCACAGACCGTAACACTACAACCAATATCAAATCAGCGTCCAAAAGTGTGTTGTCACTGCTGGTTGGAATTGCAATCGAGAAAGGGCACCTGGAAGGAGTCGATCAAACAATTGGAGAGTTTTTCCCGGACTATTTTGATGATAACCCAGATCCCAAAAAAGAATCCATCACCATCAGAAATCTGCTCTCCATGCGGAGCGGACTTGAAACAACAAGTTTTCAAAATTATGGACGATGGGTACTCAGTGATAACTGGGCTACTTATGCGCTGGATCAGCCTTTTGAAGAAGAACCCGGTGGCCGCATGGTCTATAGCACCGGCACGTCGCATCTGCTATCGGTTATACTTACCCGTGCAACGGGTATGAGTACGCGGGCATTTGCCAACGAACACCTTTTTGGCCCTATGAACATTCGTGTTGGCGGATGGGACCGCGATCCGCAGGGATTCTATATGGGTGGCAATAATCTGGCCCTGAGTCCGCTTTCTCTTCTTAAGATAGGTGAGCTTGTTCTTAATAATGGTGTCTATAACGGCCAGCAACTGGTGCCGGCATCCTGGATACGTGAATCAACAAACATTTACACCAGCAGTAATTATAACGACTACGATTATGGATACATGTGGTGGCAGCGACAAATAGCCGGGCAGAATGTAATATTTGCCTGGGGTAATGGCGGGCAGTATATCATGATATTGCCACAGTTAGATTCCGTAATAAGCATTACTTCTGATATAGAAAGCAGCACCGGATCCCGTCAATATCAGCGACGCATTTTCAACTTCCTTGAGAATACGATTATTCCCTTCCTCCGTACTTCCTGACTACATATTTTCAAACTTGAAGACAGCTATCAATTTTCGTCTTCCATCATACGCTTCCGCCTGAACATATAAAATATTGCAACACCAGCCGTCACAATAGCAGACACAATTGTCAATTCCAATATAGCGCTGTTTATATGAGTAAATGTTTCCGGTTGGATTAGAAAAAGGACGTATTTATACACAGCCCCGGTAGCCAGTGCCACTAAATAGATTATAATCAGCGTTCGGATTTTCATGTGTTAAATGAATTAATTACTGTCTTCACACCTTTATTACAAAAGGTATGTATGTTCCGGATTCTTTGAGCGACGCCATCATCAATCCTAAACTAACAAACCAATGCTCGTACTCGTCATAAACTGCGGAAGCTCTTCCGTCAAATATAACCTGATTGACACGTCTGACGAAAGAAATCTTTGTAAAGGCTTAATTGAGCGAATCGGTGCAGTCACCTCCATTATTAAACATGAGCCTGAGGGGCAGCGCCATACAAAAAGCACCCGTACAATTGCCAATCACAGTGAAGCTCTGCAGGAGGTCATGAACTATCTTCTGGATACTGAAAACCAGATCATTGAGTCGCCATCAGACATCAAAGCTGTGGGCCACCGGGTTGTTCATGGGGGAGAGATGTTTAAAGATTCTGTCCTCATTGATGAAGACGTAACCTCTGCTATTGAGCAGGCATTTGACCTGGCACCACTCCACAATCCACCCAACCTCAGGGGAATTCAGGCTGCACAAAAGAACTTGCCTGACATTCCACACGTGGCTGTATTTGATACCGCATTTCATCACTCCCTGCCGAATAAGGCCTTTATCTATGGGATCCCAAATCGGCTCTACAGGCGCTACAAAATCCGTAAGTATGGGTTCCATGGAACCTCTCATTACTACGTGAGCCGACAGTATTACAAAGAGACAGGAGAGAAAGCCCAGGACACAAAAGTTATTACATGCCATCTTGGAAATGGTGCGTCCATTGCTGCCGTAGACGGCGGAAAGTCGGTTGATACTTCCATGGGATTCACACCGCTCTCCGGACTTGTGATGGGAACCCGGAGCGGGGATATTGACCCGTCAATCCTGTTTTACCTGATCGAAAAAGAAGAGCTGACCCTGGCAAATGTTCATGCGCTGCTGAACCGCCACAGTGGCCTGCTGGGTGTGAGTGGCTACGCGAGTGACATGCGTGACCTGATTGAAGAGGCTGATAACGGCGACCGGCGGTGCCAGCAGGCGATCGACCTGTTTTGCTATAAAATCAAGCAGTATGTCGGATCCTATATTGCTACGATGAACGGCTGTGATGCCATCATATTTACGGCTGGTATCGGTGAAAATTCACCACTCATACGACAGCAGTCACTGGCCGGAATGGACTATTTGGGCATTGAAGTGGATGAAGAAAAAAATAATAATGCCGAAAGAGGAACCGTACAGAAAATAAGCACCGATTCATCCAAAACCGATGTATTTGTGATTCCCACCAACGAAGAGCTCGTAATTGCGATTGATACGGCTAAGATTGCTCAGGCAGCAGATCAGTCGCCCTGGGTTTGAATTTAGTAGATGGTGGATGGTGGATGGTAGATTGTAGATAGACTTTGGTAGATGGCAGATGGATTATGGGATGCCCTGACACCCTATCTATTTTTAATACCTTTCCTTCATCCGTGTCTTTTAGAAAAAAAACATTATGTTAGTATGGAGATCAAGAGATAAGGCTTATCAATGAATAAGCTACTTGTTGCCGATTATTCATCAACGAATTCAAAGCACATGCCAAAAACATTTATCATTGCAGTATCACTTTTAGCTGCAACATTGTTTACGATATCATGTTCCAACTCAACAAGTCCTGAAGCTGACAAAAGTGAACTGTTCAATCGGGCTGAAAATGAAATTACAATCGTTTGTACAGGTGCGTCTCTTGGCGACAAAGGCCAGGTTGACGGAGTGACATATGAGGCGGTTGACAACGATCTTCTGAGAACCCGAAGGGATGAAGATGCAGATCTCACAACGCTGTGCACAACTCTTGTGACCGATATGTCCGAACTCTTCTTAAGAGATGAACCATCTACAGCCTTTAATCAGGATATCAGCGGCTGGGATACCGGAAATGTCACTACAATGAAAAACATGTTTGCCGGTCAAACAGCTTTTAACCAGGATATCGGCAGCTGGGATACCAAAAACGTTACCACTTTATACGGCATGTTTACGGGTGCAGATGCATTCAACCAGGATATCGGGAATTGGGATACCGGAAACGTCACCAATATGTTTACTATGTTTTCAGGAGCGGATGCATTCAACCAGGATCTCTCAGAATGGTGTGTCGAAGCTATCTCAGAAAAGCCTATGGGATTTGACCTTGGAGCTGAAAACTGGACGCTGCCAGGGCCATACTGGGGTGCATCCTGTGCGTTCTCACTGGCAGAAAACGATATTACCATTGTCTGTCCTGATGCAGCCCCTGGTGATATTGGATATGTTGATCACGTTAAATTCGAAGCAGTGGAAAACGATCTATTGCGAACCCGGCGGAATGAGAATGCAGATATGACAACGCTCTGCACAACGTCTGTAACCGACATGTCAGATCTGTTCAACAATGCAGGGGCTTTTAATCAAGATATCAGCAATTGGGATACAGGGAACGTGACCAACATGGGAAGTATGTTCTCTCTTGCAAATTCCTTCAATCAACCAATTGGCAACTGGAACATAGAGAACGTAACCAATTTGTTCGGTATGTTTTCGGGTGCAAACTCATTCAACCAGCCTATTGGGAGCTGGAACACGGAGGCTGTGACTAATATGGGGCTCATGTTTTCTAACGCAACGACATTCAATCAGTCAATAAGCAATTGGAATACAGAAAGCGTGAACAATATGAGCGGCATGTTTTCCGGGGCTAACTCATTCAACCAGCCAATTGGCGACTGGAACACAGAGAACGTAACAAATATGAGTGGTATATTTTCTGGGGCTGAATCCTTCGACCAACCAATTGACAGCTGGGATACCGGGGCCGTGACAACAATGGGAGGCATGTTTTTTAATGCAGTTTCATTCAATCAGCCATTGGGCAGTTGGGACACAGCAGCCGTAACAACTATGCAGGGCATGTTTTTTAAAGCAGAAACCTTCAATCACCCGCTCAGTGACTGGAATACTTCAAATGTTACGAACATGCCTTTTATGTTTTCTGGGGCGGAGTCCTTCAACCAGGATCTCTCAGGATGGTGTGTTGAAGAACTTCCGGAAAAGCCAATGGATTTTGACCTGGGAGCTGACAGATGGACGCTGCCAAGACCTGACTGGGGCGATCCATGTGAGTAGTGCTGTTTTTTGCAGACAGGGCGTGAGAGGTGCTGATGGTAGATGGTAGATGGACTATTGAGTACTCTTATATTGCAAATTTTCTGATTCTCTAATCAACAAATCAACCACCTCAATAATCCAGTTTCCAGCGCAGGTCAACGCCCTGGCGGCTGTCTTCGCCCTGGGTAATAATCAGTTTTCACGCAACAGGTATTCAAGAATGAACAGCGTTTTAGGGTTTGTGCTGATCTCATTAACCAAGGCAAAAAATGTTTTGCGGTTGAGATACCAGCCGGTTAAAATAGACGTGTTGCTATCAGAACTGGTTCTCGAATTATCTATTTGGACTACATCAATTCCCAGGCGCTGAGAGGCCAACAACTCCACACGGTCCAGCAGCACATCGAGTGCCACGTCCGTTGCACTGGTTCCGCCTCCGCTTCCTGCCACAGCCTGTTCCCATGAATCAAGTTCATAGAATGGTTTACCGAATACTGTATAGCTGAAAATATCCTGCAACTCCATTTGAGGCTCACTGTCGAACCTGAATTCCGGATCCTGAGCGGTCCCCTCAATAATGTAAAAGATTCTCACATCGGTACGAACCTGTGGCGGCTCATACACGGTACGTACGTTAAGCGCCGGATTTTCTACCTGGCCAGAAAATGTGACAGTGGCTGTTTCGAGCACAAAGTTTTTGCCTAGCGGACGGGCATACCCTTGCACGCCCTCCAGCTGACCAAACATTTGCAGATCTCCGGCTGGCTGTTTCAAAAGGTCTACCTGGCCATCGAGTTCGATCTCCAGATCGAGGTACTGTTGGTTCCGGATGAAAAAGTCACGGGTAAATTCGACATTTACATCAATGTCCATTTTTTCGTAAAAATCCACTGATTCTATGTCTTCCTCTCCTTCCAGCCTTACATCCTCAACGGCTCGCTCGCCAAAATTCTGCAGAAATACGAATCCATTCAGAAACGTGAGATCACCTTGTAAAGCCGGCTCATCGATTGTACCCGAGATGCTCGAACTCAGATCTACTATGGCATTATATTCCTGAGTGTTGGCCGCCTGGAACTGTGTTCCGCGAACTGTTATATCAATATTACCTGGTTGCAGATTTTCAATTTCTACAGTTCCCGAGGCTCTGATTCGGCCCGGTCCACTTTTCATACTGAACTGACGAATAGCCACTTCATCGGGAGTAAACACAAACTGCCCCCCAACATTTTCCAGCTGAATTCCGGCCGGTACTACTCGCATTGAACCGTTAGTCAGTGCAAGTGATCCATTAGGCTGGAGATCCTCTAATGTACCCGAAACTACTAAATCACCATTTATACGGCCTGCTATTTGCCGTACCATCGTTCGGTCCACAAAATCATTGACGATCGCAAGATTCAGATTCCGGGTTTGCAGGTTCACCTGCAGGCTGTCATCATCAGACGGAAGCACCACTTCAGCTTTTCTTAAATCTAATTTGAATGGAATACTGGAACTGAAATCAAGAACGCGTTCTCGTCGGGATGTTAGTGTACCGGCAAGACCGAAATTTGCCTCTTCATGATCGTAGATCAAATCTACAATCACCGAATCGACCGGAACACCTGAAAGACGCCCATCTCTAAATTTCAGCTCCCCCTCAAACTCCGGAAGCCCGGCCTTGCCGCTCATTTCACCCTGAAATGTAATATCTCCTGATGTCTGCTCAACCAAATCACCCGGCATAAACGAGAGCCAGTAGTCGGCTTGTGTACGGTTCACACGAAATTCGCCCTCAACTTCACGATCGAAGAATTGATCGTCAAACGTGAGCGGGTCACCCGGCAAGAATGGCACGCGTGCACTGCCCTTTAACAGCTCAGACTCATCATGCCATCCCTCAAGTGAAAGATCCAGCCACTCTTGTTGAATGTCTCCAGAAAATCGAAGGGAATCCATCACCCCATTTTCATAGCGAATGGATGATAGCATCCCGGTAGAAGTGAGATCCAAAGAATCCGGTGAGTTATTGAATTGAACATATGCTGAAAGATATCCATCGACCATCTCTTCCCCCATTAGCGTTCGCTGTAGCACACCTATGTTCAAATTCTTCGCATTTAGGCCTGCGCTTTGCGACAGACTGTCGATATGGGGAGCCCACAATTCAAGATAAGCATACTCGTCTTGTGTTTGAACTCTGAGTGTGTCAACTGAGAAAGTGTTTTCTTTGAAACGAATGCCGAAAGATTCATTTAAGCTGAGCGTACGCTCTGGTGTTTCGAATTCCAACGTATTCGTAATAAGCTGAATTCGCTCACGAGTATAGCTATACTCACCTGTTTGTGTTAAACGTCCCTCTTCTCCATTTATCAGCTGAAAACCCACGTTTCCTGATGTTTCCTCTTCGGTTATCCGGGCCGTGCCAGACATTGAAAAATCCTGAATTTCCTGATTATACACGACAGGACCCATCATTTCAATACTCGATTCAATCTCCGGTTCATCCAGTAAAAGAACTGTGATGCTGCCCGTAATTTCATCCGAGGAAAAAAGTGTATCAACCATAACTTCTTCCAGCGAAAGATTGCCATTGAACTCAAGTTCACGATTGTTATTTCTCGCCAGTTGTCCTTCGAGCCCGCCACGTACCAAAAGCTGTTCAACACCAATCAGAGGCGCAAATGGATAAAGGTCCTTGATCTCTGCAGTAAAATCTAACCTGTTTTCTAGATCCATAAAATCCGTCAGGTGCTGCCTGATCCTTAATTCTGCATCAGCTATCGGGCTTTGAAGCGTGCTGTTTTCAACGTAAAATATTTCATTCTCAACCTTAAATTCAGATTTCAAGGTATCTATTGGCTGACCATTAATAATCGTTGAATCGAGTTGAGCGACAGCGTTGAGCGTAAGTTCACTGATATCAAATGATCGTCCTTCGCCCTGTAAATTACCATTTATGTAGGTTGGGAAATCTTCGAAGCCTGTAAAATCTGCCACATTCACTTTATCCAGGGAAAGATCGAACTGATAGTCTGGTATTCCCGACCACTCAGTGACAGTTGCATTCGCACGAGCTATGCTCTGATTGATACGCCCGGTCCATTCGCCCACAATTTCTCTCGGGGATACCCGGCCATTAAATGTAATTTCTGAAAATGACTGATTCCCAAAACGGCCCTCATCAACAATAAGCCGGACCCGACTTTGAAGATCAGATTGCTGTATGCCGCTGCCTTCAGCATTGAGTGTGAGTGAAAGCTCACTGTCTAGCGTAGCATCTTCCAGCCATGTTGCCAGATTTATTGTCTCTGCACTAAAATCACCCCTCCATTCGGGTATATCTGAAAACACCTCTGACGCATTAATTGAGGCCTGAATGATCTCCATAGATTTTTGCACCGTACCCGATAATTCGGCCACGCCTCGATTGAGCCGATAATCAAATTCTGCACGATCCAGGGAATAGTCTGTCAAAGACATATCAGAAACTTCAAGCGCTCCTTGCCACTCGGCAGTCGAAGGCTCCATCAGGTTTATATTGCCCGACCCATTCATACGGGCATAGTTTAAATCTGGCAGCGTTGAATCACCCAGCAATTCATAGCCATTAAACTCATTGAGTTCAATTTCGAGCTCTTTCAACCTGTAGGGATCAGAAATATCAGTTTGAGTACGAGCTGTCAGATTTCCGCCAGCTCCTGCGTTTACAGTTATATTTGTATCAAAATTTTCAAAATCTCCCTGAAATGAAATCCCGATATTCAAATTCTGACGCAGCGGATTCTCTTCGAGGTAGGCACTAACATCACTTGCTGAAAGAGGTGTTACCGAGACATTACCTGCGAGTGTCTCCTGATCCAGAAGCTGAGCGTTCGATTCCAGTAGCGTGCGGCCCGTATTTATGACCAAAGACTCCAACGTTACCTGTTCATCCATCGCCACGGCTTGCATCGACACGTCAACAGGGGATGGCAGCCTGCCTTCCCGAATTCTTAAATCGAGTTCATCAACTGATGCATACCAACGGTCTGGAAACACTTCAGCAGCAGCCTGTATATTCACATTTTCAAGTTCAAGAAATCCATCAGGCAGAAGCAACTCAGACTCAACCATCAGATTGGATTGCTCCAGTAATATGCGGTTCACCTCCCAATATAGAGGATCCGATGGCTCGGTTTCGGTAGTATCCGATTCGGGCAGTATACGCTGAACATTCCACACAGAATCTTCGCTCTGCACGAAGTTTCCATCAAGGCCAGACACCCTGAGCAAATCCAGGCGGTACGGCTTTGTGATGAGCGATGGAATGGTATACTGAACAGATACAGAATCAATAGCTGCAATTTGCCTGTTTTCGGCATCACTGAGATATACGTCATATACCGTAAAACCAAACAGCAGATCGCCTTCCATACGATCGATTGCAAGCTTTCCATTAAGCTGAGAGTTTGCCTGTTCAATAGCTACGCTACGAACGTAGGATAGCAGCCAGTCGCTTTTCATTGCCTGACGCAGACCAACTAATATCGTCACCACAATCAGCAGTACAATTGTCAGCTTAAGCAACAGCGACATCGACTTTTTCTTATTTGAACTTTCTTCGGTCAAAATGCTTGTCCTATACTAAAATGAATACCTATTCGGTCCCATCCATTACTGCTCCCCATATCACCAAAAATCCCCAGGTCGTCCTCTGTTGGATTCACCTTATATCCAACATCTATTCGTACCGGGCCTATGGGCGACTGGTACCTCAGCCCGCCCCCGGTGCCAAACTGAATGGGTCGTTCATCAATCCTGTCAATCTCCCGCCAGATTTGTCCGCCATCGAGAAAAACGCCCATCCCAAATCCATTGAACAAGAAATTAAGCTGTTGTCTCACTTCTATATTAAAAGTGAACATTGCTTGCCCTCCTGTTGGAACATACCCGTCAAATTCACCGTCATTAAATGAGGGGCGCTTAGGTCCAAGCTCCTGTCTTGACCAACCTCTGACAGAGTTTGTGCCTCCTGTGAAGAAGCGAATATTAGCAGGTAAACTATCCTGCTGAGTGTAAAATAAGGCTCCGGTGTGAATCCTGGAGGCAAGCTTAGTGCTGCGGCTCAGCGGTAAATAATGCCGTACATCAAGCGTCAGTTTTTGAAACGTAAAGGTGCTTTCACCAAATGTACCGGAAAACTCTGCTGATGGCTGAACGACCCATCCTTCAGGATCGCGGGTCACCCGCTGACTATAATACCCCGAGAATAACAATGATGATACATTATAGCCCAAAACGGTATCTGGCAGACTCACTTCCTGACGTCTGGAAATCTCTTCGTTTAAAGAAAATTCATATGAAACTGTAGCCGTTTGAGCTCGTTTGATCTGGTAAATTAAGCTATTTGTTATACCCACCCTCAAAAGCTCAAATGCCGGCTCGAGCCTTCTTTGTCCATAGGGTGATGTCACATAACTACTCCTGGTATTGAACACATACGGAATGAGATAGTCTGCCCCCAGCCGCTGCTCAATAAATGAGCCACGGGCATTAAAACTAAGCCTGTGCCCGGTACCGGAAATGTTACGGCTTTGCCAGTTTACCTGGCCTCTCAGGTATTCTTCGCTGCCAAATCCGACAGACGCCTGAATTGTGCGGGGAGGATTTTCACGTATCCTTACCCGAAGATCCAGGGTAGAGTCTTCTTCCTGTTCAGGAATTGTAATTGTGGCAAAACGAAACAGATGATGCCCAAAAATCTGACGCTGTGATTCCTGCACTCTGCGGCTATCGTATATTCTTCCTTTGTTAATAACCATTTCGCGGGCTACAATACGATCCGGGACGGTTTCGACTCCTTCAAACGTAAACTCATTGAAGTAACTTAGTGGCCCGGGCTTCAGAATGATATCTACCGATGCCTGTTTGGCAACAGAATCAATATCGGCCTGAATATCGACTTCAGCCCACGGGAAACCATGATTTTCCATAACCTGGGTAAAATTCCCAACCACATCAGGCCTGCGGATAGTTTGAAAGCGATTACCTTTTCGAAAATCATGAGACGATAAGCTCCGCTGAAATGATTCTTCATCTCTTAAACTTTGAACCACGGCAGAATCTGCATTAATGATCACTTGAGAAGATACTATCCGAATGGGCTCTCCCTCCCTTATGCGAAATACAACATTGCGCTTCCAGTTCTTACGTTCCGGGGAGTGGTCTACAGTCACTTCCACCTGATCGTAGCCACGGCGTTCGTAATATCGAATAACGCGAATTCTGTCTCGTCTCAGTTCTGTCTCATTTAACCTGTAATCTTTGACACGTCTGAATATTTTTCTAAGCAGATTAGGTTCCTCAGTCGCAATCACCTGCCTGAGTACGATGCCTGAATAATTATCGTTTCCCTCAAATGAAATATCCCACACAACCGGATCTTTTTCCTGCTGCATGCGTGCATCTGCTGATTGATAGCCACTAATCAGGAGTATTAAGACTGCAATTATGCCTATCACAGATCTCATCGGAAGCTCAAAAGTAACTTGCTTTCTGCAGATAATTTTCAATAGAAGTACGTTAATATTCTTGAAGTCTAAAATACACTATTTAAAGCAAAATTTAAGATTCCATCTTGGGAGTAAGCCATGATATCTTTAACCAGCCAACAACAACGAGCTCAACTCTCTTTGATTATAATCCTGCCGGAATTTTAATTCGCATATGTATAGTTATCTTCACGAAACAATCTTCACAACTTATTCACTCACTTGAAGTACTTTTATACGGTAAACAATTAGACTATTCATTAAATGCTTTTTACAGAAAATTGACTTTATGAACCAATCAATATTTAGATATACAGGTGCATTGCTGACCTTTATATTTACCTTTTTTTTACTGATAAGCTGCGGGCCTGATCGCCTTGATGATTATAGTGAGGATTCATTTTCGTTAGTGAATCAGGATGGAGAAAGAGTAACTTTTCCTGATGACTTTGAAGGCTCCCCGCTTGTCGTTGGATTCATCTATACCAGCTGTCCCGACATCTGTTCATTCATAACCGCCAATGTTAAGAAAATTTATGCGGCCGATACACACCCGGAAGGGACTCAATTTGCACTTATTACCTTCGACCCCGAACGCGACCGCCCTGAAGATCTGAAAACCTACGCCAGTGCATTTGAAATGGACCGGGATCCTTTTCATTTTTTGACCGGTTCACCTGAAGAAATAGACCGGTTGATGAATCGTGTAAATATAAGAACTGCTGTAAGCAGTGAACAGGTAACGGAGAGCGGTGAATCGATTTACTTTTTGAGTCACTCAGATAAAATCCTTTTAATAGATCAGGATTCACGACTAGTCTTCGATTATGGTGGAAGTATGACCCCCGTTGACATTGTTGCTGAAGATCTCAGCAAGCTGTGATGTACTCATCTACTCAGAAAATAAAAATATTCAATTCAGACATAATATTTATATGAAAACATTTGCCGGCTTATTTCTTACTGCTATTACCTTTCTCTTATTTGTTTCTTGCCAGCAGGAGGCAAACGAAGAGAACAACACTGCGGCCATACAGGGAGAAGGGATTCAGGTCAGCGATGCATGGGCAAGGCCCGGTGCAGAAGGCCGTATGAGTGCTGCCTATTTTTTAGTCAGCAATTTCAACGTGGAAGACGATAAGCTCTTATCTGTTGATACCGATGTTGCCCGGACTGCTGAAGTTCATGAGTCATATGAACGCGAGGAAGGGATGATGGGAATGAGGGAAGTTCCTCAACTTAATTTGCCGGCTCAGTCCACAGTTCGTTTTGAACAGGGAGGTTTACATGTAATGTTGATGGATCTGACACAACAACTATCAGACGGCGATATGTTTAAACTCACTCTCGCTTTTGAAAAGGCTGACTCTGTTACAGTTGATGTACCGGTTCGTCTGTAAGATCCAAGGATAAGACTTAAATATTCACTCATTTTCAAGTCATATACCCGATTTTATATAAAATAAAACACTGCCGATACTTGTTATACTGTGTTGTTTTAAGTGTATATAAGTTTATAACATGAGCGAGCCTATAAAATATTTACTATTAATTTTCGCCACTATTTTTTTGGCAGCGGGCGTTTATATATTCCAGCCAATTTCTGCCGGCGTTGAGGCACTTTCAAAAACAACTCCCTGTAGCCAGCCCCTCAGCTACACCATAGGTGATATCGATACTCGTTTTTCTATCACCCAAGACGAACTTGAAGAAGCAGTTAAAAAAGCGGCCGGCGTTTGGAATTCAGGAGCCGATACAATTTTGCTTGCAGCACAGAAAGGTGAGCCACTTCAGGATGATATCACTATTCAGCTGGTATATGACGACAGACAGGAAAGAACGGATCGAGAAATACGGTTCAGAGAACAAATCAGGTCGCAGCAAATCCGGCTTGATAATCAGCAGATCAATCACGACAGAAAACGCGAATTATTTGATCAGCGCTCCAGGGAATACCAGGCATTTGCTGAAAAAACCTCTGACCAACTCGATGAACTCAATGAATGGATTAACGAAAAAAATGATAGCGGCGGATTTACAGGAACTGACCTTGAGCAATTTACACAACGGAAAAAAGAAGTAGAAAAAGCTCAGGAAAAAGTTCGTCTTAAACAGCAAGAACTCGACGTTCTTGCACGATCTATTAATACTGAGATGGATGAACTAAATGAGAAATTTGAAGTCCACAATAAATTAATAGATCAATACAATGAAGAATTTGCAGGTGATTTACGGTTCGCAAAAGCTACGTATCAAAAAACATCCGCCGGTGGTGTTGTAACTGTAAATCAGTTCATGAATGAAAAAGAACTTATACTGATACTCGCCCATGAACTGGGTCATGCGCTAGGTGTCTCACACCTTGGTCAGCCAAAAGCGGTTATGTACAGCCTGATGGGCGGCCAGCAGATTAACCCCGTTGTACAGCTGACTCAATCAGATATTGAAGCCGTTATGCAGCTTTGTAACTGATATAAAGAGCTACTCCAACCCATTCCCCCGCATTAATATTGGCCAAAATCCCTGTGTTGTTTCGTTATTATTTTTGGTGTAACCTCTCTATAACCGATCACCAAAAATTTTAGAGATGAAAAAATTAAAGACAGAGATAAAGTGGGGGCTTATTTTCACAGCAGCGATGTTACTTTGGGTGGGTTTTGAGCGCCTGATGGGCTGGCATGGCGAAAGGATCGACCAGCATGCAACGATGAGCGCCTTATTTTCTATCGTTGCAATTGCTATCTACGTATTTGCTCTGATTGATAAACGTAAAAACGATTTAAATGGACGCATGACCTGGAGTCAGGGGTTTATAAGCGGATTCTGGATTACTATTGTTGTGGTCGTGCTTAGCCCATTGGCCCAATACATTACTCATACCTTTATTTCACCTGATTTCTTTAATAATATTGCAGAGCATGCGGTTGAAACAGGCCAGATGACACGTGCTCAGGCTGAATCATATTTCAGTATGAGAAATTACCTCATGCAGTCGATCGTCGGAGCCTTAGGTCTTGGCATTGTCACATCCGCGATAGTGGCTATATTCACCAGGAAAAAATAGGCTTTAACCGACGTAGCCAACCTTATTTAACCCGAATTATTCATGAGTAAGTGTACAGGAGTAACTTAAAGCTTTAAAATATATACATTTACGTAATTATATTTATAGCTCAAATTTGGGTGTAGATGTTTTCAGCGAACTTTTAATGTGCACTGCGTTTAAGTGAAAATGGCTTACTCAGGGTACATAAGTACCCTTCCGTCACCATTTCCACTTCGCCTTGTTCACATCAAAATTTCTTGATGAATAATCCGGGTTAACACATCCTTAAGAAGAACTTTGCCTTAAATTGAATATAGTATATGTGTTATTTGATGAGTGTCATTTTCCGGGTCAGGGTTGAGCCTGAAAATTGCAGCCGATACATGTACACACCGCTCGATAGATTTGAAGCATCAAAATCGTAGTTGTACGAGCCTGCTGTTTGAAACTCATTAGCCAAAACTGCTATTCGGCGTCCCGTCATATTAAACACCTCAAGCGTGACTTCACCAGCTCGCGGCAGCTTATAGCTGATTGCCGTTGATGGATTGAAGGGATTCGGATAGTTCTGTGCAAGCTCAATACGCTCAGGTCGCTCATAAACGTCATCTACAGAACTGGCAACGCCCACATTCACGTCAATCTGATCAACACCCGCAGCGGAGAAAGTGACACTTTCATCCGGCATGATATTATAGTTTTCCTCATCTGAGCCCTCGCGGAATACCGTAAATCTCAGTTCTTCACTGGTTTGATTCGAATGTGTCAATGTAAGAGAATCTCCAGGCGACTGAATCAGAAGCGTACCATTATCACCACTTATTAAACGAGTATCATTGCTGAACCGAACATCGAAAGCTCCGCTTGGAGGAAGTGGAGGCATGCTAAAGCTCAGCGGATTTACAGCCGATGCATCGTCCAGTGAACCCCCGATGTAGAATTTTGGAGACATTCTTGAACTTGTGCTTACCCTGAATGCTGTGAATCCTTCGGGATCAGTGATTTTCATCGCATCAGCTTTCGCAGCACCGTCTGTGATTTCTGAGTTCATGGTGATTGTACCTGAACCATCAGTCTGTATCCAGTAACCATAACCCGGCTTCATGCTATCAACAGGTGAATATCCGGACGCTGAATCATATCCTTGCAGTGAGCCTGCGACAAGTATTGAACTCGGATCTTCGATATCTGTTAGTGCAACAGTCGTTCCCGGGCCGGAGATCATGTGCCATCCCGTACCTAATGTTCTTGACACTTCCGTGAGAAAAGGAGGACTTACCGCTACGGTTTCGGCTCCACTCAATCTGATCCAGTATCCATAACCGGCCGAAAATTCAGACTCTACGGAGTAGCTGCCCTGATACGTAATAAAGGTTCCGTCAAGCCCGTTCGAAAATACTGAAAAAGGATCAACATTTGCTGATTCGCCTGGATACCCTATCTGCTGCCATCCTTCCGTGAAGCTCTCAGAAAGCGTATTCTGTACAACGTGTATTACTGTTACTTCCTCCGTACCGGATGGCAGTACAAGCGTGGTTTGTTCTTTAATATCTACCTGTACTATCCCGGAACCCGGGTCATATTCAATCAGGTAAAAATCCAGGGAAGACAACAGAGACGTATTATCCCAGGAAAGTGTAAACTGCTTTGTTCCACCCTCCGATGCTACTGCCGAGATGGTCCAACTTGAAATATTGGTAGTCAGTGCCCGGTACTGTTTGAAATAGTCGTCGTTGTCATCTACGATTCGAAAATCGAAGGTACCCGTTGGTGCAGGTGGTGGCGCGTACTGATCAAGAGAAGCATCAAATCCATCCGTTGCTCCTTCAGCTGTACCAATGACAATATCGATATTGTTCGCGTTTTGATCCTGCCCGTTGATAGTCAGCTCCCATGCAGTGCTCTGGCCGTATGAATGCCCTGCAGACCCGGCCATCCATAAAGCCATTGCTAAAAATGGATATATTAAAGTGTTTAACTTTTTCATTAGATAGAACCTCGAATAGTATGTTACGTTCGTTTATATCGGTTTTGGTGAGCTTTAAGACGACAGCATTAACACATCATAAAAGCAGGTATTAAAACAACTCTGAAAAGAAATAAGCTATCAGAATTCTTGATTTTTTCTCTTTATATCGACTAAAAATTCTCTTTTCTTTTTCTTGTAACATCAATTCACTCCCACCCATCTTACCAAATAGCTTTGAAAAATCATAGCTATGCCCCCCTATATGTAGAAAATTCTAATGTAACAGGCATGCAAATCTGTAGCGAAATACTAAATATTATCATCATAATTTTAGTCAGGAAGCCCTTCGGTTAACAGTAGAAGTATCCGCCATGCTATTTAGCTCAGTGATTAAGGCGGGGTCATCCACAAGCTCAGCCCCAGCCGAATGTAGCTATCAATTTTATGTTCTCGAGAAAATGAAAAGCGTCTGACCGGATCATTTATTCCAACTATTCGCTGGCTGCAATTGTGTTATTCAGCAACGGTTCCGTAAGACTTCAGGATCTCCATCACTCTGTCTATTGGCAGAGCATCCATTTTGTTCCCGAACTGGCCCGTCATTGATTCTGCCATAAAGAGTGAATTAAGAATTGCTTCCTCAGTGGCTTCCACAGCTGCCAGGAACAGCGGGCTCACAGCTGAGTTTCTCAGTTCTGAAATATCTCTCAAATCATTATCTGAGTAAATATCCCGCCGTACTTGCTCATGGGTCGAAAATGCAATTACATAATCCCCGCTGCCATTAGATGCAAATCCACCCGTTCGGGCAACGCCCATCATAGCGCGCTTGGCAAGCCTGTTAAGATTTCTGGATGTCAGTGGCGCATTAGTAGCTACAACTATCATGATAGAACCATCCGTGTCAAAATCATAACCATCAACGGAATCTTCATTATTTGAACCATTTTTCCCCGATTCAGAAATGTCATTCTGTTTACCCCTGCTCGTCAGGCCTGCCTGATACGGCACCTCACCTGCCATATAATGGTTTCCAAGTTCTTCGCCCACAGGGGCCCCGTCAATGGTAAGAATTCCGCCAAAGTTTGACTGAACTAACACGCCTACCGTGTATCCTCCGCGGTTTTCCGGCAGCTGTCGCGACGAGGTTCCAATACCGCCTTTAAATCCCAAAGCCCGGGTTCCTGTCCCGGCGCCCACATTACCTTCTGCTACCGGCCCCTCCTTTGCATTCTCGATAGCAGTGTATACATCATGTCTAGTAAGCACGCGGGCTCGAATATCATTTAAAAACCCATCATTAGTTTCGCCAACCACAGGGTTTATGGAGCGTACATTTTCATTCCCGGGGCGATGCAGCATGTAATCTCCCACGCCTTTTGCAACATCAAAAATACTGAGTGTATTTGTAAGCGCAATCGGAGTCTCCAGCTCTCCCAATTCCTGTACCTGCGTAAAGCCAAGTGCTTTTCCAAAGCCATTTCCAACATATACTGCAGCCGGTACGCGATCGCTAAATAAACTACCGCTATGGGGAAGTATCGCAGTAATTCCGGTACGAATACTATCACCTTCAATGCGTGTCGCATGTCCGACCATAACTCCTTCAACATCAGTGATTGCATTCAACGGACCGGTCATCAAAATACCCGGCGTAATTCCGAGTTCCCGAACTCTTTGCCGATCCTGTGAATAAATCATTTCTGTGCAAGTAACGAGGAAAATGATAGCGAGTAGAAAATTAATAATGAACTTCATATCCGGGCCTAAGTTTGTGATTACTTTTATGATTGTATGAGATCTCTTTCAATAAAGAAAATTATGGGGTTAACTTCTTATGACGGGATACATTTTGAACTTTGAGTTGGAGACTGCCAAATCAATATTGGAAGACACGGTTCAAATTATCATATTCATCACGAGTAATGCAGCTTCTCACACAATTTGACTTGATTATCATATGGATTCAAAAAAACACAAACTGGGTACAGCATCTGTTTGGGCGGGTGAATCACATCTATTTCATGAAGGAAGCTCAACTGTACCAATCGTAAACACCGTTACGTACGCCTACAACGATTTAGATGAGTGGTATGATGTGGCCAGGGGAAAGAAAGCCGGGCATATTTACAGCCGAAATACGAATCCAACGGTCTCGGTACTGGAGGAGAAAATCAGGCTCCTGGAGGATGCGGAAGCTGCCACATCTTTTTCCACCGGTATGGCGGGAATCAGCAATACGCTTTTTGCACTGCTTGAACCGGGCGACCGTGTGGTATCCATCAAAGACAGTTATGGTGGTACCAGCAAGATGTTCCTTGAGTTTCTGCCGCGACTCAACATTGAGGTTGAACTCTGTGAAACTGAAGATCACGAGCAGATTGAAATGGAGATCGCAAAAGGATGTAAGATGGTGTACCTGGAGTCACCTACAAATCCCACGCTGAAAATTATTGACCTGAAGCGAATCGCAACAGCAGCAAAAAAAGCAGGGGCCATCGTGGTGGCCGATAATACATTCGGATCTCCAATCAACCAAAACCCTCTGTCACTCGGCGTTGACCTGGTAATCCACAGCGCCACAAAATTCCTTGGCGGCCACTCCGATACGCTGTGCGGACTTGTTTGCGGCAAAAAAGAGCTCATCCAGACAATTTTCGACTATCGCGAAATAACCGGCGCAACGCTTCATCCGGAAACGGCCTATAACGTGATACGCGGCATGAAAACGCTGGAGCTTAGGGTAAATCGCCAAAATGAAAATGCAATGGCTGTTGCCCGATATCTTGATCAACACCCAAAAATAGCACAAGTTTACTATCCGGGACTTGAGAATCATACCGGACATGAGATTGCTAAAAAGCAGATGCGCGGATTTGGTGGCGTTTTAAGTTTTGAACTTGAAGGTGGTTACGAGAACGTGAAAACACTGCTGCACAATTTGAAGTACGTTCACTTGGCAGCAAGCCTTGGATCTGTGAGTACGCTGGCCGGACCACCACGGACCACAAGCCACGTTGAGTTGTCAGAAGAACAGCGTAAACAGCTTGGTATTTCAGAAAGCCTGATCCGCTACTCAGTTGGCATCGAGAACAAAGAGGATTTGATTGGAGATTTAGAGCAAGCTCTCGGTTTGATTTAGAATTAAGGCACAAAATTAACTGATAGTTTTAATGGCCACATTTAAAATCATCGCATTTGCAGATCCTTCCACTGCGTCCTGAAAATCACAGGACTTGTGTTCAGGATGACAAACTATAAAGTTAAAGAGCGGGCGGCGTGATTACGACACATATTTTTATATTTTATTTATAATCACGCCGCCCTATAATCCAGCAGAACAAGCGTCATCCTGAACAAACCGGTGCCAGTGCTTTTCTGGCCCCGACCCCTTTCGGGGCCGTTGTGAGAAGAATTTGTAAAAAGCAATGTGCCTTATGCTAACAATCCGAATCAATTATGGGTATTCAACAGATGAATTCGCTTCATCCGGTGAGTTATTCAAGGTCAGAGCAAATTCATTACACACAATAAATCTTAAAGCTCTTAACAACTCATCCGATGACGTAAAGTCAGCGGATGGGGATCTGGTCCTGCACCCAAACCCTTACTGATGTCTGACTCAATGATTGACCGCGCTTATACAACTCAGATTCTCCAAAAACTCGTTCAAATTAACTCCGTAAATCCCGGACTGGACCCTGAAGGGCCCGGGGAAAAAGAGATCTGTGATTTTATTGAGCAGACGCTTCATGACCTTGAAGTTCAAACCGAAAGAGATGAGCCAGCGCCGGGCCGGGTCAATGTTATGGGTCGGATAAAAGGCTCGGGCGGAGGCAAATCATTGATGCTCAACGCTCATACCGATACCGTTGGCGTTGAGGGAATGGATGATCCTTTTTCCGGAAAAATCGAGGGAGATAAATTGTTTGGGCGCGGCTCTTACGATATGAAGGGCGGTATTGCAGCCATGCTTGGAGCTGCAAAACGAATAAAAGATTCTGGCCTGATGCTCAAAGGCGACCTGATTATCTCATTTGTAGCCGATGAGGAGTTTGAAAGCATCGGCGCAATAGACTTGGCTAAAAAATTATCTGCCGACGCTGCTATTGTTACCGAACCTACCGATTTAAAACTTTGCCCGGCACACCGCGGGTTTGGAATTTTTAAAGTGACAACTAAAGGAAAAACTGCTCACGGCGGGCGTCATAAAGACGGGATTGATGCGAACCTGATGATGGGAAAATTACTTGCAAGGCTAAGTGAACTTTCAGAACGGCTTCCTCGCGAAAAAACTCATCCACTTTGCGGAGAAGCGTCATTACATGTTCCCCTGATTTCAGGTGGCAGAAGCCTGTTTATCTACTCAAACGAATGTACCATTAACATAGAACGTCGCACTATTCCCGGTGAAACATTAGAGCAGGTGACAATGGAACTTCAGTCGCTGATTGATCAGTTAAAAAAAGAGAACCCGACTTTTCAGGCTAATCTTGAATGTGAGCTCTGGCGTAATCCATATGAATCAGATAATTCGACCGGAATTTTATCTGCATGCCGGCAATCTGCCAGTAATGTTTTAGGAGAAGTTCCGGATACGATTGGCCATACCTGGTGGGAAGATTCGGCTATTTTTGGAGAAGCAGGCATCGATACGATTATCTTTGGACCTGCAGGAGACGGTATTCACGAAGAGGTGGAATGGGTGGATCTGAAATCAGTTGAAACCCTTGCTAATATCCTCTTTACAATCGCCAAACGTTTTTGTGGTTCATCTGAGGCTGAGTAGTCATCAGTGATCACATCAGCAATAAAACTGTTAAAGCTCACTTTCAAACTTAATCTTTTGGTGCCTACATCTTTCATGCAGCGCTTTTTTTAGAGGCACAAGCCGTGATTTTATTCGAAAATTCCAGGGTATCTTGAAATGGCCTCTGTATCCTGACCACTGTATTTCATATTCGATCCGGTTTTTTTTCAGTCTTATCCATGACAGCTTATCGAGATCGATTTCACCTTCATCCGGTCCACTGACCGATAATTTATTATCATCAAGGCTTATTTGGGGAAAAGAGAGTTCGTAATATCCTAAAGCCCGCCCCAATCCATGAATCATAACCCAAATGCTAATCGGTAGATATATATACCAATCATTGGACATATTACCTGTCATGAATTCGTAAAAATAATAGGACGTCAATAGCAATGCCATGCTACCGAGAATTCCGTGCCACAACCGGCTTAGCTTTAAATTAGGTGTGATTGTAACTGTCTCCATGACGGTATTTTTGAACGTTTCGTAGTACATTTAGAATAATAACTAAACCAATATGAAACAAATTAGTCATGCCTTTCTGAGGCAATCGAACAAGTCTCTCCCTGGCAACACTCCGCCACGTTAATCCCGCACGCAGCACACTGGCCATGGCCATGCACCCACACCAAAGAAGCAAGCTGCCCGCAGTACATACAGCGCCGGATATCTGTTTGTTGATTTTGCTCTGATGGATTATACATTTCCTTCAGTCAGTTCCTGATAGGCAACATTAAGGTTTCTTGGTAATGAAAGAAAATCACTTGGAGCTATAAAATCGGGAAACTCATCAAACGACTCAATGCTTGTAATCTCTTCCTGACTTTGACCTGCGTCGATTCCCGCCTGCGCATGTTCCAGAAGCTTGGTCAGAAAGTCACGTTTATGGAGAAGATCATCAGCCGTACCCGTGACACCAAACTCAGGATTGCCGTGACCAAAGATAAACTGTGTATCTGAATCTGTCTCTTCTACAACAGTTTCAAGCAGCGTGATCCAGTTCTCAATGGATGCTCCACTTCCTCTGTCAATAAAAGGATACAATCGATTGAACATCAAGTCTCCCATGTGGGCCACATTCGCTTCCTGAAACCATATTACCGAATCACCTGATGTGTGTGCCGGCCCGTAATGTTTGACGATCACCATCTCATTTCCAAGATCCAGCTCCATCTGCTCTCTGAACGTTACCTCTGCGGCCACAACTGAACTTTCATCTTCAGCTGATCGTCTCTGAAGTACCGGAACCTGCTCATGCGCGATGATGCGATATCCTGAATTGCGGAATTCACCGTTGCCTGATGTGTGATCACCGTGATGATGGGTGTTGATCAGAATAGTTTCGGATCCACCACCAAACGAACCGATACCGCCTATAAAATTTACCGCTGATTCCGCGTACTGCGAATCGATTGCTAGTGTCACATCATCTGAAACATACCAGCCAATGGTACCTCCTCTCATGGTAAAAAAGCCCGTTCCATTACGCAGCTCTGTGAAAGGTGAATCCTGGAATAGATTCATTTTAGGGAGAAAGGCTGTACCTGCTGATAACAGAGCTACATTTTTAAGAAAGTCGATTCGTTTCATGTGGATAGGGATTGGTTAGGTTTCGATTATAAAAATTTTGGGTTTACTGTCATGCCGGACACCGATCCGGCATCTCCCATCTCGGTAAAGAACATCGCAGATTCAGCACTAAGATTTTCAGTTTGCGTGGATGGGAGATCGCGGCTCGTCGCCCGCGATGACTCGTAAAAAATTCATCACTCAAGCTCATGATCATCCCGAATAAGCAAGAGTATCGCCGCGTGTGGTACAATCAAAAATTTCTCATTTTCAAATTCAATTTCATGAGCACGGCTTTTCAAAAAAATTGCCAAATCGCCTTCACCAGCCTGCATGCCCATAAATTTGGGCTGTGATGCATTTTCCTTCCAGGGCTCATCAATATCCTGACTCGGAATAGGATAGCCAGGGCCCGTTTTAATGATATATCCGCTCTGAATTTCCTCTTTCTCTTTTACGGTTGCCGGTAGCACGAGACCGCTTTTCATATGGGTTTGCATCTCCCGCGGTTTGATGAGAACCCGGTCGCCAATAATGATAAATTTATCAACGGAATTGAGATATTCTTGAATCATATAAAACCTGATCCTGTCTTTTTATTAGATTTCATTCGTATTGAAAATGAAATTGAAATAAGGCATCATGAGTTATGCCATTAGATTTAACCTTAAACTATCTTCGCATCGTTCAAATAACAAACTTTTTTATCACGCTAATTGCATGAACACCAAAAACTACCCGCCTATTTTATCTCCAGAGGATATTCCAGCCAGATTTGAAGAAGCCTGGAATGAACGTGATGCCAGAAAGCTGGCTGCCATATTTGATGAGGATGCAGAATTCGTGAATGTCGTCGGTATTTGGTGGCACAACCGCGAAGATATTTATAAAGCGCATGACTATGGCCTGCGGGTAATTTTCAAAGACTCGCATTTAGCTAAAGGAAAAACCACGGTAAAATATCTTTCAGAGACAATTGCTGTTGTTCATTCCCGCTTCCGGCTCAAAAATCAAACAGCCCTGAACGATTCCAAACCCGCCCAGCGTCAAACGATATTCAGCTTTGTCGTTCACCAGGTTGATGGTGCCCGGGGTAAAACCTGGAGCTGCGCCTCGGCCCATAATACTGACATCAAACCGGGCAAGGAGACGCACCTAATGAAGGATGGAGAAATTATGGCGGTGGATTATCGGAGAGATGGTGGGGGTTAGTAGATGGTAAATGGTAAATGGTAAATGGTAAATGGTAGATAGTAGATGGTGGA